>OHEF01000194.1_pt1 | contig 46217 bp, 34 predicted proteins | sample 1567171 | NCBI WGS metagenome assembly OHEF01 (sample SAMEA3879576, study PRJEB24766) | human gut metagenome | biome: human-associated habitat; feature: feces | place: USA | collected 1985/1987
CGTGACTTGGACAGGTACGAAAAAGACCTGTTATCTGTTGTGGGACGAAGCGACCTTGCTGATATTACCGCTGAGCAAATGGAACAGCAACTGTCCGCCCCCTCAACTGTTCAACAGCTCATAGACTTTCTTGCACAGGTACAATGGAAAACGACCTCAGTTTTCAGCCGCAGTAATGGGTGGAAGTTTACCGAGGAATTAAGGGAGCTGCACCCACTCCGCTACCTCTACAATGAGGGCGATGTGGTGTATATCGGTGCGGATAAATATGAGATTGCAACACTTACCGAGGAAAAGGTCTATCTGCAAAATGCCGAGTTCCCTATCTTGGGGCAGGAATACAGCCGAGCCGACTTTGAAGAAAAGCTAACGGAAAATCCTGCAAATGACCATCTGAAAGTGGTCGTAACCGAGAAACAGAGGACAGAAGCACCGTCCGAGAAAAAGCAGGACGGAATACAGTTTTCTATCGGTTTTTCCGAACACCCTGCCTTTTATGACAGACAGCTTAATGACCGCTATACGGATTTGAGCTTTGCTCTGTGTAATAAGCTGCTTGGTATTTTGGACGAGAAACAGCACCGTGAGCGTGAGGGCGATAAAAATATCGGGTGGTATCACAAGACAGATTTTGTTATCAAGGCTGTTATCGGCGGCGAGGAATTTAACTATGAAGGGCGGTTTGATATTGGCGATGGTGAGGGCGATTTAATTGCCCACATTAAGAATTTTTACGATTATGCCTTATCGCCAAAGGGCGAACAGCTATATGGAGATGACCGAGAAAGCCTGCTCCGTGGCAGAGATGAGTTTATCCCATTCTTGGAACAGCACACCGAGCTGAAACCAGAGGACGAAAAACTGCTTGATGAGATTATGGCTACCGAAAGTGATTGGTACAGGACAGCCGAGGAAGCCGAAGAAAAACCACAGGCGAATGCCGATAAAGTGAATGGCTCAGAAGCTCCTGTCATTGAAATGGAGCAATCCACAGATGACCTCATAGGCAGGGAAATCATCATAGATAACCGTAAATATCTCATTGAGAGCATCGGGAAAATCAGCGGTGATGTGTCCCTGCGTGACATCACATTCCAGAACAATGTGGGCTTTCCGATAAACCGAGTGGAGAAAATCGGCTATATCCAAAAGCTATTGGAACAGGAAAAAACCGAATTACCACCCGAAGAAAAAACGGAAACTCTTGCCACAGACCGTCATAATTTCCGTATTACCGATGACGCTATCGGTATCGGCGGAGCAAAAGAAAAATTCCGTAACAATATGGCGGCAATCAACCTGCTGCACGAGCTTGAAATTGAAAACCGCCTTGCCACACCCGAAGAACAGGAAGTCCTGTCTCGGTATGTCGGTTGGGGCGGTCTTTCTATGGCATTTGATGAACACAATGCGGCGTGGGCGGAGGAGTTTAAGGAGCTATATGCCAGCCTTTCCCCAGAGGAATACCGTGCCGCTATGGAGTCAACGCTGACCGCTTTTTATACGCCGCCTGTTGTTATCAAGGCGATGTATGACGCACTTGACCGCCTGGGCTTTTCACAGGGCAATATCTTGGAGCCGTCCTGCGGCACAGGCAATTTCTTTGGTCTGCTTCCCGAAAGTATGCAAAACAGCAAGCTCCACGGCGTGGAAATCGACTCTCTCACAGGCAGGATTGCAAAGCAGCTCTACCAAAAAGCGAACATTGCCATTGAGGGCTTTGAGAAAACAAATCTCCCAGACGACCATTTTGATGTAGTCCTCGGCAATGTGCCTTTTGGGGAGATAAGGGTCAATGACAGCCGATACAACGCCCAGAAATTTCTCATACACGACTACTTTTTCGCAAAGGCTCTGGATAAAGTCCGTGCCGGCGGCGTTGTGATGTTCATTACCTCAAAGGGTACGATGGATAAAGCAAGTCCAGAGGTACGCAAGTATATTGCCCAGAGAGCCGAGCTTTTAGGTGCTATCCGTCTGCCAGACAACACCTTTAAGGCAAACGCAGGCACGGAGGTCACGAGCGATATTCTTATCCTGCAAAAGCGTGACCGAGTGATGGATATAGAGCCAGACTGGGTACACCTTGATACGGACGAAAACGGTGTTACGATGAACAGATATTTTGTCGAACACCCCGAAATGGTGTTGGGCGAAATAAAGATGGAAAGCACACGCTTTGGTACTTTTGAGCCTGTTTGTAAAGCCCGTAAGGATATACCACTTTCCGAGCTTCTGTCCAATGCAGTTCAGAGGATAAACGGCGAAATCCCAGAGCTTGATAATAGGGTTGATGAAATCTCCGATGAGCAGGAGCTTTCCGTTCCTGCTGACCCGAATGTGCGTAACTTCTCTTTTACTCTGGTGGATGGCAGGGTTTACTTCCGAGAGAATGACCGTATGCAACCTGCTTCTGTGTCGATGACCGCAGAAAACCGTATTAAGGGACTTATCCAAATTCGTGACTGTGTGCGTAAGCTCATAGAGTATCAGACCGATGATTACCCAGAGGAAATGATACGCACCGAGCAGGAAAACCTCAACCGTCTGTATGATGTTTATACCGCAAAATACGGTCTAATCAACAGCCGAGGAAACTATCTTGCTTTTGCTTCAGATGAGAGCTACTTCCTTTTATGTTCTCTGGAGGTGCTTGATGATGAGGGTAACTTCAAACGGAAGGCAGATATGTTCACAAAGCGGACTATCAAACCCCATCGAGAAGTAACTTCGGTTGAAACCGCAAGCGAAGCCCTTGCCCTCTCTATCGGAGAGAAAGCCCGTGTTGATTTGCCTTATATGGAGCAGCTCACAGGCAAAACGCAGGCTGAGCTTGTGCAGGATTTACAAGGTGTTATCTTCAAAGTACCGAACTGTGAGCATGTTTCCTATGTAGCCGCAGACGAGTATCTGTCAGGAAATGTCCGAAACAAGCTGACGGTTGCGGATCTTGCTGCGAAGAATGACCCAGAGCTTGCAGTTAATGTGGAAGCCTTGGAAAAGGTCATTCCCAAAGACCTCTCGGCGGCGGAAATCTCTGTCCGTCTGGGTGCAACTTGGATACCGCAGGAAGATATACAGCGGTTTGTGATGGAGCTTTTAACTCCGTCAAGTTATGCCGCAGGCAGATTAAAGGTACGATACACCCCGATAAACGGAGACTGGTTCATAGAGAATAAAAGCTCCGATATGGGGAATGTAAAGGCGGACAGCACCTATGGTACGAAAAGAGCTTCCGCCTATCGTATTATTGAGGACACCTTAAACCTGCGTGACACCCGTATCTTTGATTATGTGTATGACGAACACGGCAATAAAAAAGCGGTGTTCAATGCAAAGGAAACCACGGCGGCACAGGCGAAGCAGGAAGTCATCAAGCAGGCGTTTCAGGATTGGATATGGAAAGACCCAGAACGGCGAAACCGCCTTGTCCGTTATTACAACGACACTTTTAACTCTGTGCGACCCCGTGAATATGACGGAAGCCATATCACTTTCGGAGGTATCAGCCCAGAAATCACACTAAGACCCCATCAAGTCAACGCCATCGCCCATATCCTTTATGGCGGCAATACGCTTCTTGCCCATAAGGTGGGAGCAGGAAAAACCTTTGAAATGGTAGCCGCCGCACAGGAAAACAAACGGCTCGGCTTATGCCAGAAATCCATGTTTGTTGTGCCAAATCATCTTGTCGGTCAGTGGGCTTCCGAGTATCTGCGGCTCTATCCGAGTGCAAATATACTTGTGACAACAAAGCGGGATTTTGAAACGGGAAACCGCAAGAAGTTCTGCGGCAGGATTGCCACAGGCGACTATGACGCAGTCATTATCGGGCATTCGCAGTTTGAAAAAATCCCGATGAGCATAGGACGCCAGAGGGAGCAGTTGGAAAAGCAGCTTGATGATATTGAGCATGGCATTGACGATGTGCAGGCTTCCAAAGGCGAGCAGTTCACGGTCAAACAGCTAATGAAAACCCGAAAGGCAATCAAGACGAAGCTCGAAAAGCTCAACGACACCAAGCGTAAGGATACGGTTATCGACTTTGAACAGCTCGGCGTTGACAGGCTTTTCATTGATGAGAGCCATTTTTATAAGAATTTGTACCTCTACACCAAGATGCGGAATGTAGGCGGTATCGCCCAGACCGAAGCCCAGAAATCAAGCGACCTCTTTATGAAATGCCGCTATCTGGACGAAATCACGGGCAACCGTGGCACGGTTTTCGCAACGGGTACGCCTGTCAGCAATTCAATGGTTGAGCTGTACTCCGTTCAGAGGTACTTGCAGTATGACACTCTTGCACAGAACGGTTTGCAGCATTTTGACAGTTGGGCTTCTACCTTTGGAGAAACGGTTACAGCTCTGGAATTAGCACCCGAAGGCACGAATTATCGAGCCAAGACGAGGTTTGCCAAGTTCTATAACCTGCCAGAACTGATGCAGATGTTCCGTGAGGTGGCGGATATTCAGACCGCCGATATGCTAAAGCTCCCTGTGCCAAAGGTCAATTACCACAATATTAAGACCAAGCCGAGTGAGATACAGACCGAAATGGTAGCTTCCCTTGCGAAGCGGGCTGAGAAAGTCAGGGCAAGGCTTGTCGAGCCGAACATCGACAATATGCTCAAGATAACCAATGACGGAAGAAAACTGGCTCTTGACCAGAGAATGATTGACCCGATGCTGCCAGATGACCCAGACAGTAAGGTCAATACCTGCGTGGATAATGTGTACCGTATCTGGGAGGAACACGCCGATACCAAAGCGACACAGCTTGTGTTCTGCGACCTGTCCACCCCGAAAAATGACGGTACTTTCAATGTCTATGACGATATGAGGGAGAAGCTGATAGCCCGTGGTATCCCTGCGGAGCAGATACGCTTTATCCACGAAGCGACCACCGATGCACAGAAAAAAGAGTTGTTCGGCAAGGTCAGAAGCGGCGAAGTCCGTGTGCTGCTCGGCTCTACTCCGAAGATGGGAGCAGGTACGAATGTGCAGGACAGGCTCATAGCAATCCATAACCTTGATTGTCCGTGGCGTCCTTCCGACCTTGAACAAAGGCAGGGGCGTATTGAACGGCAGGGCAATATGTTTCCAGAGGTGGAGGTTTACCGATATGTGACCGAGCAGACTTTTGATGCTTATCTCTATCAGTTGGTGGAGAGCAAGCAGAAATTTATCAGCCAGATAATGACGAGCAAAAGCCCTGTACGCTCTGCCGAAGATGTGGACGAGGTTGCCCTGTCCTTTGCGGAGGTTAAAATGCTTGCCACAGGCGATGCCCGTTTTAAGGAAAAGATGGATTTGGATATACAGGTTTCCAAGCTCCGAGTGTTAAAGCAGAGTTATCTTTCCGAGCATTACGACCTTGAGGACAGAGTGCTGAAATACTATCCCCAGACCATTAAGGAGTATGAGGAACGCATTGCAGGCTATGAAAATGATGCAGCTCTTGCCGAGCAGCACAAGCCGCAGGGTGAGGATAAGTTTTGCCCGATGACCCTAAAAGGCGTGACCTATACCGAAAAGGCAGATGCAGGCGAAATGCTCCTTGCAATCTGCAAGGACTATCCGATGTCCGCAGCTACCGAAATCGGCAGCTATCGAGGTTTCCGAATAGAGATTTATTATGATACCGTCAACGCCCATTATTGTATGAACCTTTGTGGAAAGACAAAGCATAAGGTGGATTTAGGCTCCGATGCTCTCGGAAATCTGACTCGAATTGAAAATGAGCTGTCAAAGCTCCCTGCCAGACTGGAAGCTGCCAAGACCAAAAAGGCGGAAATTATTGCACAGCTTGAAATCGCAAAGGAGGAAATCAAGAAGCCTTTTGCCTTTGAAGATGAGCTGAAAGAAAAAACAGAACGGCTGAACGCTCTTAACATTGAGCTGAATCTGAATGAAAAAGATACTTCCGTTATGGATACCGAGCCAGAGCAGGCAGAAGAACAGCCCGAAAGAAAATGTGCAAGTCGGGAGAGATAATGCGGTTTGCATATTTGTATTGCTGATTTCTGGGAAGTATAATAGGTGTAGATTAGTAAATGTCGGAGGTGAAAGGTGTGCTTGATAATTTCAGATTTGAAACCTTTGTTGATGTGCATAGCAACATCTTTGCTGAATATCTAAGCTCCGTTATCGCAAAGCTGCCCAAAGAAAATCCAGAATACCGTTCCACAGAGGAAAGGATAGAGGAACTCTACAAGGAGTATCCCAAAGTGATGGCAGTTTTGGATACGGAAAAGCCGAGTGATTTATCCGAGCAGGAGTGTAAGGCTTTGATAGAAGTTTTGGAGCTTCGGAACAGGCTCAGCGATATGCAGCAGGAAGCAATCTATTTCAGAGGGTGCTATGACAGCGTTGGGTATCTCAAAAAGGCAGGAATTTTATAACCGAGAACGGCGGCATTGGCGTGGAGCTGATGCCGCTTTTACATAGCCGCAGAGGTGGAAAAATGCATACCTTTGTGGTACAATTAGAACAATAAAGTAAGCAAGAAGGTTGGTTTAGATATGGATATTAGATTTAGCACATATAATGATTTTCTAACTGAATATCAAACATACAAATTAGATAAATGCAGTAATTGTGAAGGAGTGCGAGAGTTAATTGACGATGATGTAACAGTCGTTATAGAAAATAGAACGCTCCATTTTCCAGAGTTACTTGTTCTTTGTTGTAATAAATGTGGAGATAAATGTCTGCCCGAATATTCCAAACAAATTATAGATGGTGCATATAAGTCTATGATAGAACAAGAACAGTTTGTAGGAGAGTTTGTTTCAAAAAGCTACAAAAAGAAATTTGAATATTGTAAAGAAACAGATTATAAATACGACCATAAAGATTATTATAATATCCCTGGTCTTTGTTATGATGAGGAACATTCAACAGAAGGTTTTTTGACACCTGTTTATTTCGATAGAAAAGCACTTATATATTTTATTTCTGTTCCCGATTTTGAAGTGGATATTTTCTCAGAAACCTATGGACACATAGGTAAGAAAGACCCACAGGGAGTATATATATATGATTGGGATGTGCCATTTGGTTTTAACAGTAATGGAAAGTTAGTATTTTGGTTGGGCGATTTGAATTATATGGATACTCAGAGCCAAGCGATTTTAAAAGGATTTAATGTTGACTCAGACCATTTAATCGTTGATTCAGAGTTCTTTCAAGCACAAATGAACTGTACTTTTAGTAAGCCTATTATAGAGAAACAAATTCTAATGAATAAGGACAGCTTCATTTCAAACATTAAGAAAAAATACAACATTGATTTAGCCCATTTAGACGAAGAATGTTCGGAACACGCTAAAAACATCAAGCGTCCGCTTGTTTTCACAGAACAAAGTGTTTCTGGTGTAATAAATGCTTTTGACAAGGTGTTGGTAGAGGGCTTTAATGTTGGACGGTTGAGAGAATTGTATGAGGCATTATATTCTGAAAATGAAAGAGATGCTCAATACGGAAAGTGGCAGTCAATTCGTCTTATCAAAGAAATATTGCTGAAATTCTGCAATGGAATTGGAAATACGATTGATGTTGAAAAATTGATTTCGCCGTTGTATATTCTTCACGATTATCGAATATATTTTGACCATTTGCTTTCAATGGATAAACAAGAAAGCACCAAAGCCCATATAGTTGAGACATTAGGTGTTCAAAATTTTAGTGAGCAAGAAGCAATTTATTTAGAGGAAATAGACCGTCTTAATAAACTGTTTCAGTATTTGGTGTTGCTATCAAAATAACATATCGTTTACATAGCCGAGAGGTTTTCATTTAACGAAAGCCCCTCGGCTTTTTCTATTTCTGGAGGTGATTTTATCCATTGAGAACTAACCGACGCTATGTGCAGATTGACCCAGATGTGCTTGAACGGGTGCGGCAGATTGATTTGTTATCCTATCTGCGTGAGTTTGAGCCGAGCAATCTCGTTAAGGTCAAAGGCACAAGCAATGTGTACTGTACCGCAGAACACGACAGCTTAAAGATTTCCAACGGCAAATGGTATTGGTGGTCGAGAGGTTTCGGCGGCTATTCTGCCCTCGACTATCTCATCAAGGTCAAGGAATATGACTTTGTGGAAGCCGTGGAAATTCTCACAGGGCAGACAATGGCGGACTGGAAACCGCCTGCTCCAAAGAAAAATGAACCGAAAGTCCTACTCTTGCCGCTAAAGAATAAGGATTGTAACCGAGTGATACAGTATCTTTTCGGGCGTGGTATTGACTATCAGCTCATACAGGAGTGTATCTCAGACGGCACGCTTTATGAGAGTGCCGATTATCACAATGCTGTTTTTATCGGCAAAGATGAAAGCGGAACACCGAAATATGCCGCTCTGCGAAGCACTCTCGGTAGCACTTTCAAGCAGGACGCATCGGGCAGCGACAAGCGGTATTCGTTCCGACTTCTGGCAAAGAAGCCTGCGGATACCGTGCATTTATTTGAAGCCGCCATTGATTTACTGTCCTACGCCACCTATCTAAAGTGTGAGGGAAAGGACTATAAATCGGAAAATCTGCTTTCTTTATCGGGCGTGTATCAGCCAAAGAAAGAGATGAAGGACAGCAAAATCCCCATAGCTCTCACAACTTTTTTGAGTGCCAATCCACAAATTAAGACCATAGTTCTGCATCTGGATAATGATAAGGTAGGCAGGCTTTGTACCGCTACTTTGAAAGAACTGTTGCAGAAAGACTACAAAATCGTTGATGATCCACCGCCTGTCGGCAAGGACTTCAACGATTTTTTGTTGTCCTATCTGGAAATTGCAAGACCTATGCCCAAGCGTGAAAGGAGTGATGCCCGTTGATTGTGTAGTAGATTCTCACCAGAAAGACACCGAAACCAAATCAAAATTTAGTGCTGAAAGCGAGGAATGAACCATTGAAAAAGTATGATGTAACCCTTACCGCCCATTATCAAAAGACCGTTTCCGTCTATGCAGAAAGCCCCGAACAGGCAAAGGAAAAAACAAAAATTATCCTGTTCGACACAGACCTTATCGACTTTACTGATGATGATTTTGTCTGCGGCGAAGCCGATATTACCGAGCAGAGCGAGGACGGTCTTGACGTTGCGGGCGAGAATACACTACAGGAAAATGAGGATTGTTCGGACTGTCCGTACTTCTGCCCCGTGTGCGGTGAGTGTATGTACGAGGACGACTACGAAGAATGAGATGTCTTACCAAGCACTGAATTTGGTTAGCCAAATTCGCTTGTTAGGGGTCAGCCCCTAATACCCCGTGAGAACAGAAAGGAGTTCAAGAATGAGTGAGTTCTTATTTTTCATTATCGGCACAATGCTCGGCGGTCTGTTCGGTGTTGTGTGTATGTGCTGCTTGCAGATAAACAAACTTTCCGAGAGAAAGGAAGAGGACAATGCGAAAAAGAAATGTGCAGATACTTTTCCGTCTGACTGAGGAGGAAGCCGAACACCTTAATGAGCTTGTGCGGAAATCGGGTCGCTCAAAAGAAGCCTTTTTAAGAGAAATGGTAAGGGGCTATCAGCTCTGCGAGAAGCCCGACCCAGAGTTCTATAAAATGATGCGTGAGCTGTCCGCCATTGGCAACCGTATCAATCAGCTTGCGGTTAAGGCAAACGCCCTCGGCTTTGTGGATACCCCGATGCTCCGTGAGGAAGCAAGGAAATGGCACGAGTTTCAGATTGACATTCGCAAAAGGTATCTGCTTCCACGCAGGTCATCGTAATGGCGGTCTGCGAGATATGGGATGTGCGTGGCAGGCTCGACCACCCAATCGACTATGCCGAAAATCCTACAAAGACCGCCAATCCCAAATACACCGAAGCCGACCTGCAGGCGATGGTCGATGTAATGGAGTACGCTACTAATAAGAATAAGACCGAGCAGCGTTTCTTTGTCACAGGTGTAAATTGCGACCCGACCACCGCCAGAGATGAAATGATGATTGCCAAAGTCCAATGGAACGATACGAGTGAGATTGTCTGTTACCACGGCTTTCAGAGCTTCAAGTACGGTGAGGTTACGCCAGAGCAGGCTCACGAGGTCGGCGTTAAACTTGCCGAGCGAATGTGGGGCGACAGATTTCAAGTCATCGTTGCCACCCACCTGAATACCGACTGCCTGCATAATCACTTTGTCGTGAACTCTGTTTCTTTTGCGGACGGTATGCACTACCACGACAACAAAGTAAATCTGCGGCTGCTCCGTCAGCGTTCCGATGAGCTTTGCCGTGAGTATGCCCTGTCTGTCATCGAACACCCAAGCGGCAAGAAAAAGCCCTACGCCCTTTACCAAGCCGAAAAGCAGGGGCGACCCACGAGGGATAATGTTGCCAGACAGGCGGTGGATGAAGCTATCAGCAAATCATTTACGCTGAAAGACTTTGACCGCCAGTTGGCAGAAATGGGCTATCGCATAAACTTTGACCCCAACCGCAAGTATTGGACGATTATCGGTAAGGGCTGGCAAAGACCCAAGCGGCTTTATAAGCTCGGAGAGGAATACACCAATGACAGGATTATGGAGCGTATCAGCGAAAATTCCTATGCTGTCAAATTCCAGAGCTTCTCAGAGCCACAGGTCAAGGTCTATCGGGTCAAAGGCTCATTGAAGAATGCCAGGAAAATCGGCGGCTTGCGTGGGCTGTATCTCCATTACTGCTACAAGCTCGGTATCCTGCCAAAAGGCAGAAAACAAAATTATGCACGGCTTCATTATCTCTTAAAGGACGACCTTATGAAGATGGAAGCCATCACACAGGAAACAAGGCTGCTTTGCCGCAATCACATTGATACGGCGGAGCAGCTTTGTTCATATAAAGGCTCTCTGGAAACGGAGATGTCTGCCCTGCTTCAGAAGCGAAAGGAGCTTTACTCCAAATCCCGCAGGACAAGCGGCGAAGAAAAGGAAGCGGTCAAGGCAGAGCTTTCCGATATTTCGGGGCGGCTGAAAATTATCCGAAAGGAGGTCAGACTTTGCGAGGGCATCGCCGCCCGTAGTGATACCCTCAAGGAAAAATTGCAGACGATACGGGCAGACGAACACGAACAGCAAAGAAAGGAGCTGATGAAGAATGAACACAGGCGGCGAAGCGGCAGAACAAATCGTCCGAATGAGCTTGGAGGGCTTTGAGGTCGCTGCCAAAATTACAGGTGCAGGTGCGAAGAACATCGCTATCCTGTTGTATTCCATTCTCAAAGAAGAAAAGAAAACCAAAGGCAAAGCAAGGCTGACGAGTATGCTCCGTTCTGGTAAGGAGCTGAAAGTCTTTACCGTCAAAAACGGCGACTTAAAGAAGTTCACGCAGGAAGCGAAAAAATACGGTGTGCTTTACTGTGTCCTCACGGACAGGAAAAACAAAGACCCCAATGCGGAGGTCGATGTCATCGCCCGTGCCGAGGACGCATCGAAAATCAGTCGTATCGTGGAACGCTTTAATCTTGCTTCGGTGGATACCGCTTCTATTGTGACGGAAGCCGAGAAATCCAAAGATGCAAAGGACGGTCAGCCAGAGCCAGATATTGGTGTGCAGGAAAAGGCGGAGAAAGACAAGCTGCTTGACGAGCTTATGGGCAAGCCTGTCCAGAAGGAGGAAAACGCCCCAAACCCCTCGGTGGCAAAGACAGAAAAATCCCCTCAGTCCGAGCCTACCTTAGAGCAGCCAAAGAAGTCCGCAGAGGGGGCTACTATGACTAAGGAGAAACCTTCTGTCAGAGAGGAACTGCGGAAAATCAAGGAGAGCCGCAAGGAGCAGGAAGCAGAGATTGGCACTTCCGACCTGGACAAAAGCGGTGCTTCCGACAGGGCGAAAAGTGCTAACAGGAAAACGGAGCATAAACAGCCCACAAGAAAGAAAAAGAAACCAAAATCCAAAGAAACGAGGTAAACAGCTATGAGTATTTACGATGTATTCAGCGGCGGCAACAGACCTTTTGATAAAGAGGAATGGGCTGCCGCAAAGCAGGCACAGCGGAAAGAAGCCTATGAGCTGATTGACAATACCTGCTCTGAAATGGTGGCAAGCGGCGACAGCTTCCGTCAGTATCTTGATGTGCAGGGTCGCTTTGACCGTTACTCCGTGGCTAACGCTATTCTGGTATCAGCACAGATGCCCGAAGCAACGCAGCTTAAAGAGTACAGCAAATGGAAAGCGAACCGTGTCTATGTGAACAAGGACGCACAGAAAATCATTATCCTTGAGCCGAGCAAGGAATACACCCGTGAGGACGGGACAAAGGGCGTCTCTTACAATGCCAAAGTGGTTTATGATATTTCCGAAACCTCGGCAAAGGACAGGCAGCAGGAACAGGAGCCGAAATCCATGCGTGAGCTTGTGTCGGCTCTGATTGATGCAAGCCCTGTACCCTGTGTTCCTGTCGGTGAGCTTGAACTGCCTGCCTATTATGACAGCTCTCAGCAGACCATTTTTGTCAAGAAGGGGCTTTCCGAGGAAGTGCTGTTCGTGAGTATGGCAAAAGAAGTGTCGGCGGCGGTCTATGACTTTAAGCACAACGAGAGCCGTGATGCTTCCGATTTCAAATCCTTCTGCGTTGCCTATATGGTAAGCTCCCGTTATGGCGTGGATACCAGAGGTTTTGACTTTTCCAGACTTCCCAGAGAGTATGCGGAAATGGATACACAGGCATTCAAAGGAGAGCTTGGCACGATGCGTGATGTTCTGGGCGAAATCCAGAGTGATATGTATAAGAGTATGGAGAAGAACAAGCCTGCAAAGAACAAAGAGCAGGAACGCTAATCGGAGGTGCAGACTATGAGAGAGAAACGATACCATATCGCACTTGATAAGTACGATAAGAATATCGTCATCAACGCCTTAAACACCCTGCGTACAAGGCAGTTACAGGAGGAACGCCCCACCGAGCCTGTTGACGAGCTGATAAGCAAGGTGGCACACGCTCCGACAAAAAAGGTTAAGGTCGTGCATTGCAGGTGCAATGAGGAACGATGACCAGAAAACGAGCCTAATCCTTTCTGTCTGCGGCATACTTCCTGTCGTATGGCTTGCCCTGCTGACAGCACCCTATGTCAGCGGTGGTCTTGTAGAGATTATCCGAGGTCTGCCTGTGGCGATGGGCAATCCGTTTGAAATAATGGTATGTGAGGACAGCGTAAAGACTGTCCTCATTTTTTTACTTGCCTACGCTATGGGCATCGGCGTTTATTTCTCTACACGCAGGAATTACCGCAGGCGTGAGGAACACGGCTCTGCGAAATGGGGCAACGCAGGTGCTTTGAATAAGAAGTACCGAGATAAAGACCCGTCAGCTAATAAGCTTTTGACCCAGAATGTCCGTATCGGGTTGGACGGGAAAAAGCACCGCAGGAATCTGAATATTTTAGTCTGCGGCGGTTCTGGTGCGGGAAAAACGAGGTTTTTCTGCAAGCCAAATGCTATGCAGTGCAACACATCTTTTGTAATACTCGACCCAAAGGGCGAAATCGTCCGTGACATCGGCGGTCTGTTGGAAAACAAAGGCTATGAGGTGCGTGTGCTTGACCTTATCAATATGCACCGCAGCCATTGTTACAATCCCTTTGTCTATCTGCGGAACGATAACGATGTTCAGAGGTTGGTAACAAACTTGTTTAAGGCGACCACGCCGAAAGGCTCACAGTCGCAAGACCCGTTCTGGGATACGGCGGCGAGTATGCTGCTTCTGGCTCTGGTGTTCTATCTGAAATATGAAGCACCGCCAGACGAACAGAATTTCCCGATGGTTATGGAGCTGCTCCGTGCAGGCGAAGTCCGAGAGGACGATGACAGCTATGTAAGCCCTCTAGACGAGCTGTTTGACCGTCTGGAAATGGTAAACCCAGAGCATATCGCCCTCAAGTATTACAGGGATTACCACTCTGGTAGTGCAAAGACCTTAAAGAGTATCCAGATAACTCTTGCCGCAAGGCTTGAAAAATTCAATCTGGAGAGCCTTGCAGGGCTTACTGCCACCGATGAGCTTAACCTGCCAAGTCTGGGCGAAAAGAAGGTCGCTCTGTTCGCTCTGATACCAGACAACGACACGAGTTTTAACTTCCTTGTCAGTATCCTTTATACCCAACTCTTTCAGCAGCTTTTTTATCTAGCAGACCACAAGTACGGCGGAAGCCTGCCTGTGCATTGCCATTTCATAATGGACGAATTTGCGAATGTTTCATTGCCCGACGACTTTGATAAAATCCTGTCTGTTATGCGTTCCAGAGGGGTATCGGTATCCATTATCCTGCAAAATCTGGCACAGCTCAAAGCCCTTTTTGAAAAGCAATGGGAAAGCATTGTCGGCAACTGCGATGAGTTTCTGTATCTGGGCGGCAACGAGCAAAGCACCCACAAATATGTGTCAGAGCTTTTGGGCAAGGAAACCATTGATACCAACACCTACGGGAAAAGCTCTGGGCGGAGTGGTAACTATTCAACAAATTATCAGATTTCGGGGCGTGAGCTGATGACCCCAGACGAAGTGCGTATGCTTGATAACCGTTACGCACTTCTTTTTGTGCGTGGAGAACGCCCCGTTATGGACTTCAAGTATGACATTTTGAAGCACCCGAATGTGAAGCTGACGGCTGACGGAGGGCAACCGCCGTATATCCACGGAGAGCCTACGCAGGCTGTCGCAACCCTTGTGTTTGACAGTGATATTCCAGATAACGCCGTGAGCGTGAAAGCTGTCAGCACTTCCTATGAGCTTCTGTCCGATGAGGACTTGGAAGAAATATTCAATTTATAAGGAGGATTTACCCTATGAAACTTTTTAAGAAGAACGAGAACAAGAAAACCACGAAGCTGCCGATGACTAAAAAGGTTAAGAAAGGCTTCCGCTATTACTGTATGGCTGTTATGGCAATGACCTTTGTGCTTGGTACTTCCGTAACCGCCTTTGCTGCCAATGACCCCATTCAGGTAGTCAACAATCTGTCCGATTTCATTTTCGGTCTGGTGAGGGCTGTTGGTATGATTATGCTCGGCTTTGGTATCGTGCAGATTGGTCTTTCCCTCAAATCCCATGACCCGTCCCAGAGAGCTAACGGATTTTTGACCCTTGCAGGCGGCGTTGTCATTACCTTCGCAAAAGAAATCTTGACTCTTATCACAGGCTAAGATAACAGACTGACACAAAAAGATAACGGGAGCAGATCCGCCGAGTGCGGAACTGCTCCCGTTATCTAATATCATCAAGGAGGTGGTCAAATGTCTGATAACTGGGTGGTACAGAATTTAGAGAACGCCCTAAACACTTGGAATGAGAAATTAGCCGAGATATGGCAGCTCATTACCCAATCCCCAGAGAACTTTAAGGGAGGCACGATATGGAATGTCATCGTGGATATTCACGGTGCGGTGCAGGCTATTGGACTTGCCCTGCTCGTGCTGTTCTTTGTTGTGGGTGTGATGCGTACCTGCGGAAATTTTGCAGAAGTCAAGCGACCAGAGCAGGCTTTGAAGCTGTTTATCCGCTTTGCCATTGCCAAAGGTGCAGTGACCTACGGATTAGAACTGATGATGGCACTGTTTAAGATTGTGCAGGGTATGATTTCCACGATTATGAATGCCGCAGGATTTGGCTCGGCACAGCAGACGGTGTTGCCGCAGGAAATCGTGACAGCCGTTGAAGATTGCGGATTTTTTGAGAGTATCCCGCTATGGGCGGTCACGCTGATAGGCGGACTGTTTATTACGGTGCTGTCATTCATAATGATTATGTCGGTATATGGCAGGTTTTTCAAGCTGTATATCTATACTGCCATAGCACCCGTACCCCTTTCCGCTTTTGCGGGAGAGCCGAGCCAAAGCGTCGGCAAGAGCTTCATTAAGAGCTATGCCGCTGTATGCCTTGAAGGTGCGGTTATCGTGCTTGCCTGCATTATCTTTTCCCTATTTGCTTCTTCTCCGCCTGTGGTCAATCCCGATGCGGCGGCGGTTACAATGGTATGGAGCTATATCGGGGAACTTGTGTTCAATATGCTCGTCCTTGTCGGTGCGGTCAAAATGGCAGACCGTGTTGTAAGAGAAATGATGGGCTTGTAAGGGAGGTGCTATGATTGGAAGTAAAGATAAATAAGGAAATCCGTAATTATACGGAGAGTATGTTTTTTGGACTGTCACTCAGACAGTTCATTTTTTCTGTCCTTGCCTGCGGCGTGGCGATGGGTTTGTATTTTCTTCTCCGTCCACGGTTTGGAACGGAAACCCTCAGTTGGGTTTGTATCTTAGGTGCATTCCCCTTTGCGGCTATGGGCTTTATCAAATACAACGGTATGACCGCAGAGCAGTTTGTCTGGGCGTGGCTTAAATCAGAATTTCTGATGCCGAAAAAGCTGATGTTCCTGCCAGATAATCTTTATTATGAAACGGTGAAGCCAACCATTGAAGCCTATGAAAAAGGGTTGACGACAGTACGGAAAAAGCAGAAAGGCAGGACACCAAAACCAAAGAAATCGAAAAAGAAAAAAGCGAAATGCAGCAAGGAGGTAAACAATGCTGAGAACTCTTAAAAATCTGTTCAAGCAGGACAGGGAAAAGTTTGTTGTGCCGAAGTCGGTACAAAATGTTATCCCGATTAAGACAATCTGGGAGGACGGCATATTTCTTGTAGGCAGGAACAAGTACGCAAAGACCTTTAAGTTTGAGGATATAAACTATGCCGTGGCAAGCCGTGAGGATAAGGAAGCAATGTTCCTTGAATACTCGGAGCTTCTTAATTCCCTTGACAGCGGTGCGACCACGAAAATCACTATCAACAACCGTCGCTTGAACAAAGCTGATTTTGAACAGACCATTTTAATCCCAATGGCTGATGACGGTCTGGATAAGTACCGCAAGGAATACAACAAAATGCTTTTGGATAAGGCGACAGGGGCTAATTCCATCGTACAGGATAAGTATGTAACCGTATCTGTCTGCAAGAAGAATATCGAGGAAGCCCGAAACTACTTTGCCCGTGTGGGTGCTGACCTTATCGCCCACTTTAACCGTCTGGGGTCGAAGTGTGTGGAACTGGACGCAGGCGACAAGCTGCGTATCTTCCACGACTTCTACCGTACAGGAGAAGAAACAGCGTTCCACTTCGATATTACCCAGACGATGCGGAAAGGTCACGATTTCAAGGATTTTATCTGCCCTGATACCTTTGAATTTGAGAGCGACTGCTTCAGAATGGGGGACAGATATGGGCGTGTGATTTTTCTCAGAGAGTATGCGGCATATATCAAGGACAGTATGGTGGCGGAGCTTTGTGAGTTGAACAGGAATATGATGCTGTCCGTTGACATTATCCCCGTTCCCACAGATGAAGCCGTGCAGGAGGTGGAAAACCGTCTGCTTGGTGTGGAAACTAACATTACGAATTGGCAGAGGAAGCAGAACCAGAACAACAATTTTTCAGCCGTTATCCCCTATGATTTGGAACAGCAGCGAAAGGAAAGTAAGGAATTTCTGGACGATTTGACAACCCGTGACCAGAGAATGATGTTTGCCGTGCTGACGATGGTGCATACGGCTGACACCAAAGAGCAGCTCGACAATGATACAGAAGCTCTCTTGACTACCGCAAGAAAGCACTTGTGCCAGTTTGCGGTGCTGAAATATCAACAGATGGACGGATTAAATACAGCTCTGCCATTTGGTGTACGGAAGATAGATGCCCTGCGTACCCTCACAACAGAGAGCCTTGCAGTGTTTATACCGTTCCGTGTGCAGGAAATTTACCACGAAAACGGTGTGTATTACGGTCAGAATGTCATCAGCAAAAATATGATTATTGCCAACCGCAGGCAGCTCCTTAACGGCAATTCCTTTATTCTCGGTGTGTCAGGTGCAGGAAAATCTTTTACCGCAAAGGAAGAAATGACGAATATCATTCTGACCGACCCTAATGCCGATATAATCATCATTGACCCAGAGCGTGAATATTCCCCGCTTGTTAAAGCAATGCAGGGAGAGGTTATTCATATCTCTGCGACAAGTGAAAATCACATCAATGCTATGGATATGAACTCCGATTACGGTGACGGTGCAAACCCTGTCATTCTGAAATCGGAGTTTATTTTATCCCTTTGCGAACAGCTCATCGGCGGCACGAACTTGGGAGCAAAGCAGAAATCCATTATTGACCGATGTACGGCAAGCGTGTACCGCTACTATCAGCAGGGCAACTATATGGGAACGCCGCCAACCTTGCAGGACTTCCGTGAGGAACTTCTTAAACAGAACGAACCAGAAGCACAGGAAATCGCCCTTGCTATCGAATTATTTACAGATGGCTCTCTCAACACCTTTGCCAAGCATACCAATGTGGATACCCACAGCCGCCTTATCTGCTATGACATTCTGGATTTGGGTAAGCAGTTACAGCCTATCGGTATGCTTGTGGTGCTTGACAGTATCTTAAACCGTATCACGCAGAACAGAGCCAAAGGCAGAAATACCTTTATTTTCATTGATGAAATCTATTTGCTCTTTCAGCACGAATACTCTGCAAACTTCCTCTTTACCCTCTGGAAGCGTGTGCGTAAATACGGTGCGTACTGTACGGGTATTACGCAGAATGTAGACGTGCGCCCAGATAGGGCATTGTGTAAAGTAGCGTAGGTGCTACCGCTTACGATAGTGAGCGAATCAACTCACCTTACCGACTTGGTGGAAACACCATACGGGAACATCGCATGGTGAGAAAGGGGTTAGTCACCAAAAGGCTTTAGGTGCGACTGCACTCCAATGATAAGAAGATATGAGGACTAGATTGTATTTATCGAATGTGAGGTTCGAGTTTCTGTTTTTTGCAGATATGGGAATAAGCCTTGAAACCCATGCCATAACACTGTTTTATCATCTTCGACGGTAAGACAACTATCATCATGATATGGAACAGGCGTGAGAACACGTCACAAAGAACCGAAAGCAGGTCCGACAATCTTCACAAACCTATACACAGTGTTAACTGGGGATTGCCTAAGTCAGACTCATTTGTCTGATATGGTAACGGAAGCTCCGTAGTAGTCCGAGGGCGTTAATGGCGTCCACATGGCGAAGGGAGCTAGTTAGTAACATCTAAAATTGTAAGAATGAAAGGGAGGAGAAACCTCAATGAAACCAACATCAGAGATTTTAGAGCGTATCGCAAAAAGTTCTAAAGAACACAAAGACGGCGTATTCACAAGACTTTACAGATATTTGCTGCGTGAAGATATTTATTACGCCGCCTATCAAAAACTCTATGCAAACAGAGGTGTAACAACAAAAGGTATTGATGACGATACCGCAGACGGATTTAGTGAATTATATATTAAGAAACTAATCCAGGATTTACAGAACGGAACTTATAGGACGAATCCTGTAAGACGTGAATATATCCCGAAGAAAAATGGGAAAAAGCGTCCATTGGGAATACCGTCCTTTAGGGACAAACTTTTGCAGGAAGCTGTCAGAATGATACTGGAAGCAATCTATGAACCAGTCTTTCACGACCATTCCCACGGTTTTAGACCAAATAGGAGTTGTCATACAGCCCTACGTCAGATTTCCTCTGACTTCACAGGAGTTGTATGGTTTATAGAGGGCGATATAACAGGTTGTTTTGATAATATCAACCATGAAATATTGATTGATATACTTGCAAGAAAAATCAAAGACAGCAAATTTTTGAACATTATCCGTCAGTTTCTGAAAGCGGGATATGTGGAGAATTGGAAATACAATAAAACGTACAGCGGTACTCCGCAAGGCGGTATTTGTTCTCCTATACTTGCAAATATCTATCTGAATGAATTAGACCAAAAGTTTGAGGAAATCAAGAAAATATTTGATAAGCCAAGAAAAGCGGAAGAGCGAAAAACACCCGAATACAGAGAAATGGATAATGAGATGAAGAAAATATCTTATTGGATAGACCATACAAAAGATGTTAATGAAAGACAAGAATTAATTGACCGATATAAACATCTGAAAAAGGAAATCCATAAGATACCATGCCACCCACAGACTAACAAGAAATTTACGTTTGTTCGTTATGCAGATGATTGGCTGGTGGGAGTGTGTGGAACAAAGGAAGAGTGTATTGCTCTTAAAGCGGAAATAGCGGAATATCTGAATAATGAGCTGAAACTAACGCTTAGTGAAGAAAAAACGCTGATAACGCATAGCTTCGAAAAAGTACGCTTCTTAGGATATGATATTTGTGTCAGAAGAAGTCAGGAAATAAAGGGCTATAAGATGAAAAACGGAAAGTGGCGTAAGTCACGTTCTTTACACCTCAAAGTTGCTCTTACAATTCCTCATACGGAAAAGATAGAGAAATTCATGTTTGCAAAGAAAGCCATTATTCAGACAGAAGATGGCAGATTTAAACCAGTCCACAGGACAGCACTTTTAAATCAGTCTGATAGTGAAATTGTAGAACAGTACAATGCGGAAATGAGAGGATTGCTGAATTATTATAATTTAGCGGTTGATTATCATACCCTTGATTATTTCTGTTATTTAATGGAATATAGCTGTCTGAAAACGATAGCTAATAAGCATAAATCTACAATTCACAAAATCATCAGACAGTACAAGGACGGAAAAACATGGTCTGTTCCTTATGAAACGAAAGACGGAACAAAAAGAGTGCGACCTGTAAAAATCGCTGATTGCAAAAGAGGCGAGGCTAGTGACATTGTGTTCCAAAGAACAAAATTTAATTGGAAATCCACAATCAGACAAAGGTTAAATGCTGGCGTTTGTGAATTATGTGGGAAAAAGCATGCAGATTTATATGAAGTGCATGTAGTAAGAAATTTAAACGAATTGGGTAATTCTGATTGGGAACTGGCTATGAAATCTAAGCGTAGAAAAACGCTAGTGGTTTGTAGTGATTGCCACAGAAGAATTCATAAATAAGCGATATGTAAATTACTAATGGGGAGCCGGATACATGGAGACGTGTAAGTCCGGTTCCGAGGGAGGGGGTAGGAAACCTGTTGCCTATGCAATAAGGCGCCTTTGCCCTACCCTACGACTTGCTTTCTTCTCAGGAGGTCGAGAATATCTTTGATAACTCGGACTTCGTGTATATGCTCAATCAGGCAGCCGGTGACAGGGACATTCTTGCCGAGAAACTGCACATTTCCAAAGAGCAGATGAAGTATGTCACGAACAGCGGTCCGGGCGAAGGACTTATCCGTTATGATAAGGTGTTACTGCCGTTTACGGATAAATTTCCGCAGGATACGCAGATGTATCGCCTTATGACAACCCGTCCCGCTGACCTTGCATAAACTGCGCAGAATGGAGGATTTATGAGCTTACAACGAAAAGAAAATAACCTCCGCAGAGCGCAGGCGCGTTTCGATAAAGTCAGCAGACGGTCGAAGCAGTTTCAGATAGACTTCCGCCGTGAACAGAACAGCAGAGGTCGCTTTCATACCCGTGCCCATATCCTTCGTGGTGAGAAAACGCACCACGGCGGCAGGGGTATCATTCACAAGTTTGCAAATGCAAAATACCGTATTACGGGTGATGCTCCCTCGGTCACAAGGACGATCAAATCATGGCAGCCTAAGACCTTTAAGGGCAAGCTGTTCAAGGCGAATGCCCGTGCGGTCAATTTTGCAGTACATGATGTAGCGCAGACGGCGGTAGATACGGCTCTTGCGACAGAAACGGTAGGGCTGAAAGTATCGGATACTGCCCAGCGTGAAGTCCGCAGCAAACTCAAACAGAAATATACCCGTGAAGCGGTTGACGATTATCACCGTGGAGTATTTCTCATGGGACGGACGGCGACTGATGCTGTCAAGGGCGTTCACAGTCACCTGAAAACCAAGAAGCAGTACAAGCTCGAAAAGGCAAAGTTACAGCTCAAAAAGGCGGATAACAAGCTGTATCGGGCAAAAACGAACCGTCCGAAGCTCTGTGCCAATTCCGCCGATCTGCGGAAAGCGAAAGCGGAGTATATCGGATTTCTCCGTGAGTTTATGGGAATGTCCTTTGTAGAAGCCGTTGAAGCCCTCAACGGTGAACACTATGACCTGACATATACTCCGTCCCGCACCTACGAACAGAAGCCGAAAACAGTAACGGCAAGGGAGCTTTCCCTTGCCGAAGCTGATAATTGCAGGCGTGTATTTGCGTATCTCTGCAAGACCAGAGGGCTTGACTATGACCTTGTGGCTTCACTTGTGAGACAGGGCGTAGTATCTCAGGAAGAAAAGACAGGCAATGTGCTTTTCAAATATTATGACGATAACGGCAAGGTCATCGGTGCTGAAAAGGTCGGTACTTCGACAGAACACCGATTCAAGGGTATTGCCGAACATTCAGCCGATGGGCACGGCTTTGAGGTTGTCCGCGGCACGGGCGAAAAGGCTTTTTTCTTTGAGAGTGCAATAGATATGCTCTCCTATCTGCAAATGCACGATAAGGAAATGACGGATTGCAGGCTTGTTTCCATGATGGGCGTGAAGCCGAATATCGTTCTTGACACGATGCTCCGTCATAATATCCCGCCTGAGAATGTTTTCCTTTGCTCCGACAATGATACCGCAGGCAATGAATTTGCCCAGCGTTTGCAGGAGCAGTATCCAGACATGAAGCGTGTTATCACTCCCGATACATATAAAGACTGGAATGATATGCTTCGTTGTATCCCAAAACAAGTAGAACATGAGACTGAAAAAAAGGAGGTTCAGCAAACGAATATGCAGTATTACGGCAACGAAATGTGGAACAAGGCAACAGATAACAGAGACAAAAACCTTGTGACGATCCAGGCTGCGGATTTTGCAAGATTGCAGAAACAGCTTGATAATTCGGGCATCAATTACTATGCCTATGCCCGTGATAATTCCGTCATTATGGCGATCAATGATAAAGATATAGAGTGGTTCAAGCGTATCGCAGGCACTCCCGACCTTGTTCCCACCAAATCCAACAGACCTTATTCTCCGCCCGAAAAAAACATCTTCGGTTCAGCGGAGTATCGTTATATTCCGCAGAAAGAGTACCTTTCCGCTGACCGTGACCTTGTGCTGAAAATGGCTGAGATCATGAAAGCCCGTGGTATGCAGTTTTCGGGCAGAGTCTATCCGTCCGGCAAGGGTACGCTGACGGTTTCTCACGCTGACCTCTTTGCTGTCCGCAACATCAGGGACGAAGTCGTGAATATGCGTAAGCAGTTCGCAAGTCCCGATAAGGCGCAGGAAGTCGGCAATCGTGACTATCGTGCAAACCGTGATACCCATTACTATATGAGCAAGCTCACACCTGATCAGTTCGGAGAGGTCAAGCCTTTCCTTGAAACAAGTGTGAGCTATCATGCTGTTGTCCGTGACGGTAAGGTTGCTTTTGCGGTCGATAAGGAGAACGCTCCTGCATTTCACAGAGCTTTGGAGAACGCTGTCCGTGAGACAAATATGCTCCGCAAAATGACTGACCTCGGTCTTTCTATGGAGCAGAATATCGCACTTTCGCCCGTAGTTCATCGTCTTGCTGTTGAGGATATGCAGCTTGATCTTGCTGATTTCTTTGACCGCAGATACGATGAAGCACAGTTCGGTGAAATGCTGTCTCTTGTTCAGGCATACTTGGCACAAGCTCCTGCAGAGAGATACGGCGAAAACAGCAAGCTCACCGATATGCTTGAAGCAAAGTCCAGTTTTGATCGCAGTATCGAGCTTTCCGACTTTTTCTCTCAGCACGATTTCTCCGATGAACAGAGGGCCGCTATTACTGCTATGTTCGTGGGTGATGTGACAAGAGGACAGATTGACAGCATTGACGAGAGTTTCACCGCTGAGGATATTCAGGCTTATGACGAGATTCTGCACAATGCTTTGCAGGAATCCGATGTTGCTGACTTTCTGACTGCCCATAAGCAGGCAGTTATCAACCGTGAGAACGCAAACAGAGTTCCTACTGAGGAAGAAGTGCTGTTTCCGCAGGCTGACCTTGCAAAGTTCCTTGCAGTGCGTACTCTTTCCTCCGATGAGTGGGAGGATATGGCGTATCCGATGTTTGAGCGTGGGTATCTTGAAAAGCATAAGCCCAGCGACAAGGCGGCTTTCGGCTATCATCTGAGTGAGCCTGCGTTCTATGACCTTGCCCAGCGTTTCCATTATGGTGAGGATATTCGCCGTGAGCTTGCCCTCGGACTGTTAGAGGGCGGTACTGCTTCTGACATTGAGTTTGTCTTTGAGGACGGCAAGATTTCGGACAGAGTGTACTACTATGCTGAGAACCTCCGTCATTCCCTGCATTTAGAGAGGACTGAGGACGGATATAATTGCAGTTTCGGCGGTATGGAGCGTTTTGTTTCCTTTGAGGAGATCGGCCAGGCTTTCATAGACCGTATCCATGAGGAATTTGACGATCTCGCTTTATGGTGGGTGCGTGACGATATGCTCGATGCGATTCCCGATATGTCCGATGAAAAGATCGCTGACCTTCTGACTGCATTTGACGGTGCGGCTCTGCACGGTTGGGAGAACGGCGATAATATCCCGAAGCTCAACCGTATCAAGAAGGCTCTCCATGATATTCTCGGTGATGAAGCACTGACCGAAAAGGCTTTTGCTATCATCGCAAAGGAAAAGTATCATGTGAGCTTTGATGCAGAAACACCCGAAAAACAGCCGGATAGCCTCTCTTTCCATTTCGGTAAGGATAAGGGCGATGAATGGGTTAGCGAAAGCGACATCGTTCACGATTTTGCCCTTGCACACCCTGATTGCAGTTTTGCCCTCGGCAATGCTGTCCTTGAATACCTTGATGAGAAGCAGCATTCAGAGCGTACTATCCCTGATCTGAAAGCAGGCTGGTACAAAAAGACTGATTTCAGCATTACTGCTGTCATCGGCGGTGAGGAGTTCAACTATGACGGCCGCTTTGATATTGGCGACGGCAAGGGTACGGGCGGCGGTTCGCTGATCGACCATATCCGCACATACAATGAGGGTATCCTCGGTTATACGCAGCACCCGTTCAATCAGCCGGAGTATAAGGAGAGGGCGCAGAGAATGCTTGACATTTTCGTTCCTTTCCTTGAAGCACACTCTGAGCTGACTGCTGAGGAACAGCGTATTTTCGACGATTTCAAGGCGCAGCACCCGATCCGCACCTACGATAATGTGGAAAAGGCACAAGGGACTTTCAAAATCTATCAGCTTCCCGGTGGTGAGAAGTATCACGGCATTCGCTTTGAGGGTATGGAACAACTCAAAAAGGACGGTGTACAGCTCAACAAGGACGATTATGAGCTTATGTATGAGGGTGAGGTCGGAGAGTTCAGGGGCAATGCTACGCTTGAAGCACTTTTCACTCAGTTTAATAATGACCGTCCCGATGATTTCTTCGGACACTCTCTTTCTGTTTCTGATGTTATCGTCATTTCCGCTGACGGCAAGGATACAGCATATTTCTGTGACAGTTTCGGTTTTACGGAAATGCCTGAGTTTTTCAAGGAGAAGGAGCTTGTGCAGGAAAAGTCCGAAACAGCCAAAGTATCCGATCTCGCTGTTGGTGATATTATCATGTATGACGGCGCTCGCCGTGAGGTCGAGAAGATCAGCGATAAGAGTATTTCGCTGAAAGACCTTGACGCTCCCGATTATGGCGGTATTCTGCTCGGCACTTCTGATGTACTTGCCTACGACGGCTGGCAGCAAGATATGGAGGAAAAGGGCTTTGAGATCATCAGCAAAGGCGGACAGCAGGCTGAAAAGGCTGAACCCGAAGATAAAGGTCCGGTATCGCTCCGCAAGGCAGGCGATTTTTACGAGATGCACGGCAAAAATGCTGAGATCGGTGTGGAAGTCCTCGGACTGCAAATGCACTCAAAAAACGGGCAGCCTATGGTCGGATTTCCGGCTGAGGATAAAGACGAATACTCCAAAAAGCTCAGTGATGCAGGATATTCCGTCCTGATCGAACAGGCTTTTGAGCTGAATCCTCCGAAGCGTGAGCCTGAAAAGCTCCAGACTTTACAGCAGGTCGTTGATAAGTTCTTCGGCACTGACTGCGAATCTGCGGAGACAGAGCGCGGCACATGGAAACTTGCTATCGCTGACGGCGATAAAGTCGGTGAGCTGTTTTATGACGGTGATCCCGTCTGCGGTATCTATAACCGTAGCGATAAAATGGAGATCGAGCCGTACCGTGAGCTGACTACATTTCCGGCGCTCCTGCGTACTGCGATGCTTGAACATAATCCCGACAAACCTGTGGAGATCATGGACTTTCAGCGTACTTTTGAGACTCCGCTTGATAAGGCAAAGTTCTTAATTAACGACTTCTGCGAAGCAGAGTACCGTGAGAGTGCTGATTTTGATGATCTGCACAATGTCGGTCTTGCGTTTACCACGCTGACCGATGATGAGCTGCCCATTCAGGTGACGGCTGACCTTGTGGACTTCAAGATCACCTACGAGTTTGACGGCGAAGTTTACAATACGGAGCAGTATGACAGCATTGAGGATATGATCGAGAACGGTCTGACTGGACTTGATTTCTCTGACCTCATTTCCGTTCCCGATGAAGCTTAATTGCTTCTTTTGCGAGTGTAAAAGCTTCTTGGAACTGACCATTAATAAACGCCACTTTTGAATTAGATATAAACTCAATGAGTCTTTCATTTTGTATATCTGACATTTTATCACTCCATTCTCTTCTGGACTGTTTACGAATCATTATACGAAATGAACCATATCATATGGATAATATTGCTCATTTTTCAAATCGTCATCTATAAAACCAAGTCTTTTTGCAATAGCACCAGCTTCAAAACACCAATATCCATAATACTGATATTTATTCACCAGTTCATGTGTACCATACCAAGCACTATCTACAGAGCCTTTATACCATCCTCTCAAATATTTTAGAAAAGCATCTCTATCTTCATCGTTAATGCTTTTTACTAACTTTTTGTATGGACGAGGAAAGGATATTTTCGATGTATCAAACTCACTTTTATTTCCAATGAGGATAAAATCTAATAATGAATCATATGTTTCAGATTTCCTCAATTTATTTTTTATTATATTCAACTTACCATCGTCCAAATTCAGAAGATATGCTAAAGAAGCAAAAATAATATTGCTCTCGTATACTGAATCATCCCACGCTTCACCAAACAAATCTAAAGAAGATTCAAATTCTTTTTTTATTTCTTCAATTGAATCACCTTTTGAATACTTAGCGATTATTATCCCGATTTTTTTTTGTAAAATGTAATCTTTTACAAAAAGTATCTTGTCATTTAAGTATTTTCCAGCAGCAATACCCTCTTCAAATCTTTTGATTCCTTCTGACATTTTCAAAATATACTCATCAAAATACTCTTTTGATTTAATTGTATCTCGCATAATATTCTCCTTAATATCAAAAATTCTTGATGTAAATAATTGTCTACTTTAATGACTTAACACTAGTTGTAACATTTACTAAACCGTTATCGTTACTTACATTTACTCTGAACAATTCCTTAACAGTATCACCAGTTGCAAGTCCTTCGATTATGTCATCTGGGTCATCGACTATTTTTCCTATATTATTTTTTATCCATTTATCACCCATTTGCGGACCGCTCTTTTTGGTGTTACCTAACTGCGAAGAACCATACTTTGCCTCTGCTATGATAAATTTAGGATCTCCATTTGGATCCTTATTCTTATATACGCCATCTATACCATGATGAATTTTATCGTCCAGTGATTCAACACCATTATGCATTTTCTCAAATCCCTTGCTGTCATAGTGTTCATCCATCTTCATTTCACCATAGTTGCCTTTTTGTTTTTTTGTTTCCAGTTCTATTTCACCAGATTCGACTTTCTTTACACAGTCATTGTTATGAACCCAAATCTTGCAATTGCCAACAAAGTATGTATGGTAATCCTCAACTTTGAAGTTATAAACAGTTATAGGCTTCTCGCACTGCTCAATATCATGTGTTTCAACGATAAGATCTTTACCGTCAACACTTATGAGTTTATCACCTACGAAAAGACCTTCTGCCTTGATAAATCCTCTGCCTTGTACATAGAATGGGTGATTGTCAGTAGTTACTATCTTCTCACCGTTTATTGTAAGATGAACAAGCTTGTATACCTTACGTTCAAATGCTTCAAGAATGGTTTTCTCACCGACTTCAAATGACTCAGGATCAGCAGCTAAGACCTTATCACCAGCTCTAAGCTTTTCAATTGCAAGTAAACCAGCAGTTGTAAGAATCAATGTACCAGCAACAAAGCATGCCATATTCTGAGAAGCAGCACCTGAGAACGAAGATACCAAGCTAACACCCATCTGGAACTTGTTGTATACATCGCTCTGGTGCATTTTGTTGTTCAGTTCTGTAATAGGATTGTTAGGATCTATCATTCCAAGTCCCAATGAAACCATGTCGAAACCATCCATACTATTGGAAATGGCTCCGCTGATTTTAGAGGTTGTCTGTATTGCGTTTCCTAATTTAGAACCGCAGGTTATGAATTTGCCAGCGATTCCACCTACGCCGCCCAAGGCACCACCCATTATGGCACCATCTAATGCGCCTTGGGCAAATCCTTCTAGGAATGACCCTCCGGTTAGCATACTGGTAATTCCGCCGATCAAGCCGCCGGTCAAAGCACCTTTTAAGGCTCCGATAAGAATACCAGTGCCTATACCCTGTAAGCCAGGAACGCAAAGGCAGACAACAGCCGCTACGATTTCAATTACAAGCACAATCTCTTTCCAGTGATCTTTACACCACTGACCGACCTTCTTTAAGCCTTCGCAGAACTTTTCCCAGTCGGTCTTCTCACAGTCAGGCTTAAGATAAGAGTATTGTTTGTAAAAGTTTATCTAACTTCTACCGTATCCACCAGGCATGCAGCACACACAAGGCATACCGCTTACACAACATGACATGAGGGTACATATAGTACAAAGGTTGTTGCAGAACTTTCCGCCGGTCGGCATATCCATTCCATATCCGGCACCTCTGTCCATGTACCACTGGCGTCCGCTCTTGATGGCCTCATATGCCTGTCGGTACTCCTGATTGCCCGGGTCAAGCTCCATGGCGCGCTTTATCATCTCCATGGCCCTTATCTGATTGCCAAGTCCGGCGTTGCACACACCACTGTAATAATGCCATCTGGCATCGTGGTTATCTATCTGATTGAGGACGTTCTTCGCCTCCTCATAGCTTCCGCTGTTCATGTAGTTCTTCGCAGCCTGAAAATATCTGGAATCCTTATCATTTGGATCGTAGTCATTCTGTCTCTGATATCCTCCAAAGCCAAATGGGCCAAATCCTCCAAAACCGCCAAATGGATCATCATACTGTCCGTAGCCTCCTGACGAACCGCCATAAGAGCTCCCACCATAAGATCTACCAGATCCATAACCGCCGCCGTAGCCCTGCGAGCTTCCGGTTCCATATCCACCAGCACCACCGTAACTTGCACGGTCGGCCTCACCACTCACAATGGACTTGTACGCCTGCTGTATCTCCTTGAACTTTTCCTCAGCCTCATCCTTGTGGGGATTGTTGATATTTGCATCCGGATGATACTTGCGGCTCAGCCTTCTATATGCTTTTTTCACTTCTTCTTCGCTGGCACCTCTTTTGAGTTCCAGTACCTCGTAAGGATCCTTCATAATCTGTTCCCTATCCTTTTCACCAAACCATTTATAATCGTCTTTGACTAGGCCTAGTGCTATAATCAAGTAATCTTCTATTTGATGACGTTTTATTTATCTGCATTTTCACCATCTGTATTTTTATCTTCTGCGCATCCACATCTTCTGTTCGTAGTTGCATAATACGCTTCCCATATCCCTGAGTATATTATATTCCTGAGTATTCCTACATTCTCAATAATAGGAAGCATCTCATACTCTTTTGCAAGTGGTGCCACCATCATCATCAGAACATCCTTCGTCCACTCTGCAAGTTCCTGCCATTTGCCCTGATCTATTGGGTTATCCACACCCACTGATTGTACCTCAACACCCAGCTCATGCGCAAGTCTACACACGAATGGATTGTAGTTTCCGGCACCTATATCCTTCTCTATATCGTCATACGCGTCCATTATGTAGACAAATTTGCCCAGATAATAGCCTATGGTGCGGAGATATGATTCCCACTCATCATGTTTCGGGGCACATATCTCTGCCATTATATTGCCAAAATGCCCCGACAATGCATCCATGTCATCAGATCCTGCCTCCTCCAGCTCGCTTATCGCCTTGAGGTTATCCACTATGCTGCGAATCTTCTGTGAATACTCTTCCTTGAGTCTCCTGCCATTTTTCCCGGCGAGCAGCACATCTGCATAAAGCTTCCGGGTAAACATATGCTCATCGTCCCAGTCATCTATACATTTATAATAGGTAAGGATCACGTTCATGTCAGCAACATAGTCTGTGTACTCATTCTGTACATAAGTATGCTTTGATGCCGGGTGTGCGATGCACCTTCGGCTGCCCGAAAACTTCTCCGGTTCATATAGCCCTGTCAGAAGAAGTACCAGAAATGTCATGTCGTAGCTGAGGCTGATCTGTCCTCTGGCACCATATCTGTCCTTCAGCGATTTGCACAGGCCGCAATAATACTTACGGTATTCATCATATTCTTTCATCTTAAGCTCAGGCTGGTTCACCACTATATATCCAAACATCTCTCAATCTCCACACTGTATTCCAATATACGACTTTATCAGTCTGCGCTGTTACTATGACTTCTTCACAAATCTGTTGCCGCACTTAGGGCATCTGATCTCTATCTTGCCCTTTCCTCTTGGCACTCTGATCATCTGCTGGCATTTGCTACAGACAAATATCTTGTATTCCTTGCCGGCTTCCTTCTGTTTCTTCGCGCGCTTGAATATATTTCTCACGCCCGCGGTATGCTCCATGAACCATCTGTTCTGCGCCGCGCGCTTGTCATAGTTCTTGGACATGATCCTGACATATCCATATATGAACATGAGAAGTCCAAGGAAATAAAATATCCCTGTCTTGATAAATGCATCCAGCACCATAAATATCAATCCGCCCCAGGTAAGAAATGATGACAACTGATCGTTGCCGTACCTGGATCTCATAAATCTTATAAATTTGTCTTTCATAATCACCATTCTCCTCGTAATTTTCTAAATATTATATATAAAGATACCCGATATTCCAAGTCTCCCATTTCGTATCGGGGGTCAGGTACCTCCGTCCCCAGGGGGGGCAGGCACCTCCGTCCCCAGGCTACATTGTCTCCAGTTTCTCTGCGGATTCCTGGAGCTGTCTGTAGGCTTCCTTCATCCTGCCCATCTCCACGTCATCTACATGATTCATGTCTGTTCGTGTCACAAGCTTCCTCAGATACTCGCAGTCGCTCTTGATCCGTTTCATTTCTTTTTTATCGAGCTGTGCGCCCTTGGTCTCAAGAAGATTCTCTACCTTATATACATACGCCTCGGCCTCGTTCATAATGTCTTTGAACTCTCTGGCTCCAGCCACATCATCCTCGTACTTCTTCGCATCCTCCCTGGCTCTGCGGATCTCCTCCTCCGAAAGGTTGGTGCTGGATGTGATCACTATCTGCTGTTCCACACCCCTGCCCAGATCCTTAGCTGAGACCTTGAGAATACCATTTGCATCCATGTCAAATGTGACCTCGATCTGAGGAACGCCCGCCATGGCTCTCTTGATACCGCTGAGTCTGAAGTTGCCTAGCAGCTTGTTGTCCCTTGTGAAATGCCTCTCGCCCTGGTATACCTTGATCTCGACATCCCTTTGGAAATTGCCCGCCGTGGTAAATATCTTTGATGCCCTGGTCGGAATGGCTGAATTTCTCGGAATGATGACATTTGCCACGCCTCCAAGGGTCTCGATGGACAGCGAGAGAGGCGTCACATCCATGAGGAGTATATCATTCACCTTGTTCGACACGGTGAGCTCGCCGCTGAGCTTGCTTCCCTGAACCGCCGCACCCATGGCAACACACTCGTCCGGGTTCATATTCTTGGATGGCTCCCTGCCGGTTATGGCACGAACCTTATCCACAACCGCCGGTATACGGGTGGAGCCACCCACCAGCAGCACTTTATCTATCTGATTTCTCGTTATGCCCGCATCGGACAGCGCCTGATTCACGGGTCCCGCCGTTCTCTCCACCAGATCATAGGTGAGCTCGTTGAACTGCTCCCTGGTTATCGTCATATCCAGATGCACCGGCTGATTCTTCACCGTCGATATAAATGGCAGATTGATGTGTGCAGTCTGCGCGAATGAGAGCTCCTTCTTGGCATTCTCACAAGCCTCCCTCACTCTCTGGGATGCCGTGATATCCTTCGCCAAATTGACCTTTGTCTCCTTTTTAAAGGTCTTGATGACGTAGTCCTGCAGCCTCTCATCAAAATCATCTCCGCCTAGATGATTGTCTCCCGCGGTGGCAAGAACCTCTATGACGCTGTCCCCTATCTCTATAACAGACACGTCAAATGTTCCTCCGCCAAGATCGTACACAAGTATCTTCTGCGCCTGACCATTGTCCAGGCCATAGGCAAGAGCCGCCGATGTAGGCTCATTTATGATTCGAAGCACATTCAGCCCCGCTATTCTTCCGGCATCCTTGGTCGCCTGCCTCTGGCTGTCGTCAAAATAAGCCGGGACTGTTATGACTGCATCAGATACCGGTCTGCCCAGATAACTCTCAGCATCGCTCTTCAGCTTTGCAAGTATGATGGCCGATATCTCCTGCGGTGAATAATCCTTGCCGTCTATCCTCTTTCTGTATGTTGTTCCCATCGCTCTCTTGATGGATGTGATAGTTCTGTCCACATTCACAGTCATCTGTCTCCTGGCAGCCTCACCCACCAGTCTCTCGCCATTCTTCGTGATGGCTACTATGGAAGGTGTGGTCCTGCCACCCTCCGAATTCGGTATGACGGTTGGCTGATCGCCCTCAAGCACTGCCACACAGCTGTTTGTTGTTCCCAGATCTATTCCTATTACTCTGCTCATATATGTCAACCTCTCTGTTATGGTATTCTGATCCACTCATGGGGACGGAGGGGTCAGGCACCTCCGTCCCCATCTATCGTATATAATAACCATCACTTATGAACATAATTTGGACAAAAAATAAAGTAAGTATAAAGTTCGGTTAAGAGAGTATAAAAAAGGGGACGGAGGTACCTGTCCCCTCCGTCCCCGGACTGAATATTCTACTTTGATGCTTTCTCTGCCTTGATAACCGCCTGGAATTCCTTTATATCCTTTGCGATCTCTCCGCTTAATGCCAGCAGGCAGATAAGGTTCGGAATCGCCATGAGCGCATTCGCTATATCTGAGAAGTTCCATACAAGATCCAGTGATATAGTCGCGCCTACGTATACAACGAGCGAGAACACTATCCTGTATATCATATTGTACTTGTGCGACTTGAACAGGTACTCGAACGCCTTCTCTCCGTGATACTCCCATCCAAGAATCGTGGAGAATGCGAAGAGCACAATTCCTATAGTTACGAGCCAGCCTCCCACCTTGCCAAGTGCAGAGCCAAATGACAGGATCGTGAGAGCCGCACCTTTTATAACAGTTGAGCAGGCAAATGTTCCATCCTCAGCAAATGTATAATGGTTTCCGGCTACATCAGTCCATGTACCGGTAAGACTTCCTATGGCAGCCTGACTCTCCTCCACCACAAGCTCACTTGCAAGCTTTGTATTCTCATCCTTGTTGAGTTCGTCGGATGGAAGAACTGAAAGCGTCAGGGTATTTGACGAATTGGATGTATCTGTCAGGATGAGCTGGTCATCTGTGAATTCATATGTATAATCCGTCGTGGTAGTCTTGTTATCAGAATCAACAGCCTCCACAGTAACCGCCGTTCCGCTCACCTGATAGCTGCCCTTTGTACTGTTCTCAGTAATACCAAGCACACCCGATGATGCAATACAGAGACCTGTGATGGTGCAGACTACTATAGTATCCCAGAATGTACCTGTCATATTGATGTAACCCTGACGGACAGGATTGTCTGTTGTGGCAGCTGCCGCTGTGATGGCCGCCGAACCCATTCCAGCTTCATTTGAGAATACTCCTCTGGCAACACCGAATCTCATGGCATTCATCATAGCTGCTGTGATCGTACCACACAGACCGCCACCGACTGCCTTGACTGAGAATGCCATCTTGAATATCATGGCAACTCCTGCCGGAAGATTCTGGATATTGACGATTATTACAATAAGTCCGGCTACAACATAGAATATCGCCATCAAAGGAACAACAACTGATGACACCTTAGATATAGTCTTGATTCCTCCAACTATTATAAGAAGGGCAAAAACCGTAAGTATGATTCCTGTAACATATGTAGGCACACTGAATGTACTGCTAAGAGATTCAGATATGGAATTGGCCTGTGTCATATTTCCTATTCCAAATGAAGCGATGACTGCAAAGAGTGCGAACAGCCAGCCCAGCACTGCACCAAACTTCTTATGCTTGAATGCCTTCTTCATAGTGTACATAGGACCGCCGCTCATCTCGCCCTTGGCATTCACCTCACGATACTTGATAGCAAGCATACACTCTGAGAACTTGGATGTCAGACCAAATGCTGCAGATATCCACATCCACACCAGTGCTCCCGGACCTCCCGATACCATGGCCGTTGCAACACCAACGATATTTCCCGTTCCTATGGTTGCAGCAAGCGCGGTGGTCAGTGCCGAAAATGGTGACACGTCTCCGGTTCCTCTGCTCTTTGTCCTTGCCTCCTTGCTAAGTGTACTCTTCAGCGCATAGCCGAGATTCCTCCAGGGAAGAAACCCTGTTCTGATCGTCAGAAATATTCCCGTTCCAACCAGAAGCACCAGCATGACCGGTCCCCAGACAAATCCATCCACCGCCGACACGATCTCATTTAACTTTTCCATACAACCGCCTCCTCTTTCCAGGTTATCCATATCATCCGACCCGGCACTCCCCTCATTTTTTGTCCCGAATCAGTTTATATACCCGTAAATTTACTTTATTTTTGCCACAAAGTCCAGAGTATTGTGGTGTTATGGTTATTTTCCTTTATTAATTAAGTTATGCAAGCGGTTGGCGAAATATTATGCGGTATTATAGTAGCAATCTCTTCCTGTGAGCACTCTAGGTCTTCCGCTATTCGCTCAAGGGTAAGTCCTTTTTTTATTTTACGTTCCACCTGTGTTTTTTAAATTTTTTGGATTCTCTCCGTACGACCTTGAGTGATTCCTTGAGCAATTCCTTGAGCCCGTCCTTCTTCCCAGGACTCCTCATTCTCCTGCTTTATGTGTTTTTCCTGATCATATTCAAATATACTCGTTCTCAACACCTCCACTCTATTCCTGCTTAGAAATTCTGCCAAAATGTCATTCTTTATACAACTGTCTATCGCAAGATCCATCGCCTTTTCAAACGGATATGATTCATCAAAGCATCTGAAAGCTTGAGTTCATATCTCTCTGGCAACAAATCTTAGATGTGTATATCTATGCTTTGGACGGATTGTAGCACCGAGAAATTGCTTTGTCTATAGTTTTTCCCAGACTCGCTAAATAAGCGCAAAGCTCATAAAAATGCGCTAATTACACGCATTTTCATACTGTTTTGTTCTGTTTTCGATGAATTTAAAAACCGTTTTACGCGGCTTCGCAAATTATTCTAATTTGCGAAGCCTTGAATGATGAAAAAAATATATTGGAATCCTTATTAATATTAATCAATAAAGCAAAGGAAATCTGACAAATATGACACGAGACATGATTTAGAAAGAATATTGCCCTCTCACTCTCTACGTGCTACACTACAAGTCAGAGGGAAACAGAATCCATACATCAGCAAATTAATATACTTTAGACAGATACATAAAAATATTCACGGGGAGGAGTATTATGAAAAACAACGACAACAAGAAAAAGAAGATCGCAGTAATTGTGATTGCAGTAGTGATTCTACTGTTAGTAATAATCGGATCGGGCGTAGCCATTGGAGTATTCCGTAGCACAAAGGGAAGTGCATCCGGTAGTGGAGACAAGAAAGCTTTCACAGACAAGCTTACAAACGAGACTACCACTTTAGCCAAAGCAACAACAAAGGCTACCACAGAGAAAGCTACTACAGAAAAGGCTAAAAAGACTACGACAAAGAAGGCTAAGAAGGTAGCCAGTGTAAGCGGTGGTATCACAACAGAGTCTAAGAATGACAGCAACACAAAGGCAACTACAGAGAAAGCTACACAGGCTCCATCAGATAACTCAGGTAATGGTGATTGGAATAACCCAACAGAAGCACCAGCTCCAGCAACGGAGGCACCAGTTCCAGTAACAGAAGCTCCTACTCAGGCGCCAACTGAAGCTCCTACAACGCAGCATCAGCATACTTGGGAGGATGTTACCGAGACTACAACCGAAAGAGTAAAGGTTAAAGATGCTTGGGACGAGGAAGTAGAATACTACAAGTGTTCATACTGTGGTGCTAGAGCAACTGAGGTTGGTAGCGGTCATATCAGTAGATGTGGAAAGAAGTATTATGATCCGGATTTTGGGGAGGAAATTTACGCGGGTGCTAGCTGGGTTTCAGGCTGGGATACAATACATCACGATGCAGAGTACACAACCAAAGAAGTCACCAAGGTAGTGGGTCAGAAGTGTTCTACTTGTGGTGCTACAAAATAAACAAAGCAATAAAAACAGGAGGTAGTCCTTTAATCGGGACTACCTCTTTTCTGTGTAAACAAAAGACCAGTAGAAACTGGTCTTGGTTATCATCATGCTTGAGATTCGGTTAAAAGCAGAAACGACTGTTACATCGAATCCGCCGTGTTTTAATTAAAGAACTAGCATTCTTTAATTAACGTCTGCTCAGATTTTCACAATTATCTGGGCAGTCCGTTTTTTGGTATGAATAACCACGCTCAAAAGGTGGAAATTCACTTTCTTCTTCAACTACATTATAGAAATAAATGTAGCCTTTGCCGCACATACACCTGTCTTTATGATCAAGTTCAGTGTATGGCTGACTTAAAGTGTGCCATCCCATACCCATGATGATAACCTCCTTTCCAAGACACAATATACAGTTATGCTTTATTTAGTACATACTATAACATGTGTATTTGGTTGGTTCAACTTACAAAAAGTTAATGTTTGCACACTAGGCTCTAGCAGTGTAACTCCTGCTAGAGTTTTTAGCTGTATTATGTTATTATGCTGTCAGGTGTATATCAAGCACTTAACGTACCGCGTAGCACTTACGATAAACTGAATGGTATTATAAATGATTGCGAGGTTTGATTGAGGTGGGATTTATGAGTTTATTTGGTGGAACTGCTGATCTTGAAAGTCATGAGTATATTGTGTGCTTTCAGGATGAAGAAATTTTTTCCATAGATCGGAACGAGGGAATTGTTCATATTTTTAATAAAAATAAACTACCGTTTGATATCTATTTAGAAGAATCTGATGATTTTAGCGATCGTATCAATAATATACAGAATTTTAATTCATGGTGTTCAGAACGTATGCTAAGTTTAGACAGAAAGTATGCTAAGGAGATATGTAATTGTCTTGGTATACCGCAACCATTTTCTGATAAAGAACGTGCAACAATAGTTATAGCATTACGTGGCTTATCTATAAATGATTGTTTTTGGATTAAGAAATCTGGTGAGAACATATCTTGGTCTCAAGTTAACTTATTTGATAACAGTTTGAAGAATCATGTTCTGGAAGTTGCATTATTTGGAATATCACCTACTATCACAAACCAGAGCCTCGTGTCTCCTGATATTTCTACAGCCGGAGCGGCACCTAAGGCATGGAGAAGAACAGATTCTGGTTTTGAACTACTGAAGGGCAACGTGAACGGTTCAGTAAGGAGAGAAGTGGAAGCTTCACAAATGTTACAAGCCATAGGTATAGATGTTGTTAACTACCATAGTGGTAGATTTAAATCGAGACTTGTTTCAGTATGTGATTGTTATACATCTAAAGATGTTTGTTTTGCAAGAGCTAAGTATGTTGATATATGGTGTATGAATCATGATATCGATTTTGCAGATATAATCTACAAGCATAAATTACGTTTTGACATGATGAATCTAGCGGATTATCTTGTAGGAAATTCTGATGAGCATTCCGAAAATTGGGGAATCATTTATGACAATGAATTTAATATTATAAATATATCCCCAATCATGGATTTTGATCATGCTTTCGAAGCTGGTCCCCAGTTTATCTGTCAGCCTGCTCAATATCTTGGAATGCAAATTTCGTTACAGGATTATGCTTTGTCTGTTATTGATAATTATGCAGATATTATCAATTTCGATGTTGACCTGAGCAAATATAAGTATGGGGATTTTGTAAAATCCAAATTATTGCTTTTGAAGGAACATGTTCAATAAAACGTGGTAGATTCTACACATAGAATGCAAATCAATTGACTCTAGCGGGGTAATTCTTGCTAGAGCTTTTTACTGATATTTAAAATCTAAAAGAAAGGTGTTATTGTATTTACGAGGTGATTACTATAACAAAGAGTGTTTTATTGGTATGGCGAAGAAAAATGGTATAGAGAAGATAGGGGACTACCTCTTTTCTGTGTGAATAGACGTCATTAATTAGAACTCTACAGTTTTATTGTATTCCTCAATGAAGTTGCTGTTAACAATTTCTTCTGCAACTTTATACAGTTCTAATTCTATACACTGCTTCTCGAATTCCACTTTGGGAGTGTGCATTCCGGGGATAGTTGCTTTCTGAGTTCCCTTATCATGAAAGAACTCCCAAAGCTGATCGGCGCAACGCTCCTTGTCCCCTATTCCAAGATAGATCTCTATCCAACAAAATCAGGTTTTTAATATAGCCATATAAGCAAATATTTTACAGATCGTTAATGCCAAATACCGTCTCTTCCTCTGTACCTTCAGACTGTTCATCGTCAGGTTCGCCTATATCCCATCCATCATCAAACCTTTCGTACTGACTCAGTTTGTCATTCCAGAAATCAGCAACCGGGCTGATTTTTTCACGGTATGTCTTATTGTATACTCTACTGAAAGCCTCATACTTATCATTATCAAAGCTGACAAACTGCTTATAGAACTCATCCATATCCATGCTTTCAGCACGCATTTCTTCCAGTCTTCCAATCAGATCATTATACTTCTTTTGAAGAGTCTGAAACTCCTGCCTCACGGCTGTCACATATTCCAGTATATCATGCATGATCTTTTCATCATCCACCGTTTCATCATTCACTGCACTCTCCTCCATAAGTTGTAATGGTAATCTGCAGCACTTATCAACTATGATAAAAACATCATTTCCCATGTTAGGTTCATACATATCTATATCCGAACAGTCATAATACAGATATGTCTCATCACAATACATATGTATCGCCTCCATATTTTTTATTTTTTTAATTTTTTAGTTCTTTTGAGGTCTCAAAAAAATAAATCCAATGGAACGTCTCCCATTGGATTCATTATATTATAGCTTATATAGTTTATCATTCAAGTTATAGTTTAAAATTCACCGTTATCGGACATATCTCCGCCTTGGTTCCAACCCGCATATCTGGGCCAAACACGCCGACTCCTGATGTCACTATGTTGTGCATGCCGTCAACATTCAGGTAACCGCAGGAATTTTCCCACATCATCGCCACAAGGATGTTGCCTGGGAACATTTGTCCGTCATGGGTGTGTCCACACAGGTCCATATCCACACCTGCCGACGACAGCTCCTCCAGCTCCTTTGGCTCATGATCAAGGATTATGATAGGTTTTGATTTGTCCATATTTTTCGTGATCTCGTCTGCGGATACTCTGTCTGTGACTCCATTTCCCGGTCTGTGGGCATCGCGGCGGCCATAGATGTATATGGAATCGTTTATCAGCACTCCCTCGTCACGAAGAAGAGTGATTCCCGCTTTCTCCATAAACTCGTCCATCTCCGGACTGCTGGTCTTCTCCTTCTGTCCGCCAAATGTAAATCCGGCAAGCACCTGCTCCTGTATGTCGTGGTTACCATAGCATGCATACACTCCATACTTTGATTTGATCCCCCGGAGTATTTTCTCAAGCTCCTCCGGCTGGTCAACGGCTTCCCATTCGTTGTCAAATATATCACCCGCTATCAGCACCAGATCTGCGTCCTGCTTATTTATGGAATTCACTATTCTTTGAACCTGCCTGACGCCTATGTTGTATCCAAGATGAAGATCTGCAACCAGCACTATCTTCATGGAATCCATCTTCTGACCATTCTCATCCCGTGCTTCCTTATTGATGGTCACATCATAAGGCGTCACCCGCACAAGTCTCGCATTTACCACTCCCCAGAATGATATACACATGATGAGTGTTGCGCACACACAGCCTACTATCCTGCGAATCCGCGGCACACATATCTTATCTTTGCTCACTCTGAATACATGAAGCAGTAGGAATCTTCCAAGCTCGGCTATCACTATGAAGAATATCATATAAAGCAGAACACCCAGCCAGTAATTTCCCACCAGCTTCATGCCACGTTTGAACCTTCCCTGTGGCAGGAAGAATGCGATCACCAGCGCCGACGCCAGAAATGCATATAGCACTATCGGGACTATCCAGCCCTTCTTGCCTTTGAGTTTCGGGAAATATGCCTGTACCCAGCCCTTTATTCTCCAGAACAAATATATATTTAACGCTATGTAAAAAGGTGCAATGAAAATTGCTATCATCTTTTTTCTCCTTTGTTTTTCTGACTGGCCAATATACATATTGACGGCAGTCCTTTGTACGATTTATTCATACAATAATATACTCCCAACACCACACATACACAAACTTAATAAATCGTAATTCCACCGTCATCCCCTAATATCCAAATATATTTAAAGAAAGTACAAAATTTTCCTAAATCACATAAAAATAGCCCGAAAGATACAAAATCTTTAAGATTTGTACCTTTCGAGCCGTATTCTCTTGATCAGGGATATTTTTTCCAAAATGCCTGTTTTAAACCCTAATATTATATCCCTTAGTCGTTCTTCTTCACTCCAAGAGTTACCTTCTCACCGTTGATGTTCCACTCTTTGGTGTATCCGTCAACCGAGCCGGTTATGATCTCTGTTGCCATAACGTCGCCGATGATGGCATCCGCATTTGCTGCGATGATGTCATTTGCCTTCTGGCTTCCGTCAGCGTATACAGTGATCTTGTCCATAACCTCGAATCCAGCCTCTTTTCTCATAGTCTGAACCTTGGATACTATCTCACGGACAAATCCTTCCTCAAGAAGCTCCTCTGACAGATTTGTGTCGATAACTACTGTCACACCGCCGTCTGCCTCAGATACGAAACCGTCCATCTGAGCCATGTCGATCAGAAGATCAGCCTCAGTGAGTACGATCTCCTCTCCGTCTGCCTCAAACTTCAGAGCGCCCTCTGCCTTGAGCTCTGCCATGGCTGCGTTGCCATCCAGTGCTGACAGATGCTCCTTGATCTTACCAAGGTGCTTACCGTACTTAGGTCCGACTGTACGAAGCTGTGGCTTGAAGCTGTATGTTGTGTAAGCGCTTACATCATCATCGAACTCAACGTTCTTCACGTTCAGCTCATCCTCGATGATAGCCTTCTCCTCACCGAAAAGCTTCTTGTCAGCCTTGACATACATCTTGCCGATTGGCTGTCTGTTCTTGATATTTGCTGTATTTCTTGCTGCACGTCCCAGAACTACGATCTTCAGGATCTCGTCCATAGCTACCTCGAGCTCTGGATCGATCATCTTCTCATCCACCTCAGGGAATGAGCACAGATGAACTGAGAGAGGTGCATCCTTGTCTATATTTCTAACCAGATTCTGGTAAATATCCTCTGCCATGAATGGGAGCATAGGAGCTACTGTCTGTGCGATCGTAACGAGCGCTGTGTAAAGTGTCATGTAAGCATTTACCTTGTCCTGCTCCATGCCCTTTGCCCAGTATCTCTCACGACCACGGCGGACATACCAGTTACTCATGTCATCCACGAACTCCTCGAGAACTCTTGTTGTCTCAGGGATCTTGTATGCGCCAAGATTTGCGTCAACTGCCTTGACTGTTGAGTTCAGCTTGGACAGAAGCCACTTATCCATAAGTGACAATTTATCATACTCAAGCTCATGCTCAAGTGGATTGAAGTTGTCTATATTTGCATAGAGTACATAGAACGCATATGTGTTCCACAGTGTACCCATGAACTTTCTCTGACACTCAACAACTGCATCCTCATGGAATCTGTTAGGAAGCCATGGTGCTGAATTGCTGTAGAAATACCATCTGATGGCATCTGCACCGTACTTGTTCAGAGCATCCATAGGATCTACAGCATTTCCCTTGGACTTACTCATCTTCTGTCCGTCCTTATCCTGGACATGTCCGAGAACGATTACGTTCTTAAACGGAGCCTTGTCGAACAGCAGCGTTGAGATCGCCATAAGTGAGTAGAACCATCCTCTTGTCTGGTCAACAGCCTCACTGATGAAATCAGCAGGGAAGTGCTTCTCAAATATATCCTGATTCTCAAATGGATAGTGCCACTGTGCAAATGGCATTGATCCTGAATCGAACCAGCAGTCGATAACCTCTGTGACTCTGTGCATCTGCTTGCCACACTCAGGACACTTGATAGTTACAGCGTCGATGAACGGACGGTGAAGCTCGATGTCCTCAGGGCAGTTGTCACTCATTGAGCGGAGCTCTTCCTTTGATCCGATGGCATGTCTGCAGCCGCACTCACACTCCCAGATGTTCAGCGGAGTACCCCAGTAACGATTTCTTGAAAGTCCCCAGTCCTGAACATTCTTCAGCCAGTCGCCAAAACGTCCCTTACCGATGCTCTCCGGGATCCAGTTTACAGTGTCATTATTCTTAACCAGCTTGTCTCTGACTGCTGTCATCTTGATGAACCATGTATCTCTTGCGTAATAGATAAGTGGTGTGTCACATCTCCAGCAGTGTGGATACTCATGCTCGAACTTAGGCGCATCGAAGAGAAGTCCCCTTGCGTCCAGATCCTTGAGTACCTCAGGGTCTGCATCCTTTACGAACATTCCGGCAAATGGAGTCTCCTCAGTGAGGTCACCCTTGCCATCTACAAACTGTACAAATGGAAGATCGTAGTTTCTTCCGACATTTGCATCGTCCTCACCAAATGCTGGTGCGATATGAACAATACCTGTACCATCTGTCATAGTTACATAAGTGTCACATGTAATGAAGTGACCCTTCTTGTGCTGCTTCTCACATACAGGCTTTACGCACTCATAGAGTGGCTCATACTCCTTGTACTCAAGATCCTTACCAACATATGTCTCAAGAACCTCGTATGCAGGAACTGCTGCCTGATCGTCTGCTGCTTCCTTTGCAAGACCGCCGAGAACCTTGTCTGCAAGCGCCTGTGCAAGATAATATGTGTAGCCGTCTGCTGCCTTAACCTTCACGTATGTCTCATCTGGATTTACACAGAGTGCTACGTTTGAAGGAAGTGTCCAAGGTGTTGTTGTCCATGCGAGGAAATATGCGTCCTCTCCGATAACCTTGAATCTTACTACTGCTGAACGCTCCTTGACTGTCTTGTATCCCTGTGCAACCTCATGGCTTGAAAGAGGTGTACCACATCTTGGGCAGTAAGGCACGATCTTGAAGCCCTTGTACAGAAGTCCCTGATCCCAGATCTTCTTCAGCGCCCACCACTCTGACTCGATGAAGTCATCATGGTATGTTACATATGGGTTGTCCATATCAGCCCAGAAACCTACCTTGCCTGAGAACTCTTCCCACATGCCTTTATATTTCCATACGGACTCCTTACATTTCTGGATAAATGGCTCCAGTCCGTACTCCTCTATCTGCTCCTTGCCGTCGATTCCCAAGAGCTTTTCAACCTCGAGCTCAACAGGCAGACCGTGTGTATCCCATCCGGCCTTTCTGACTACGTTATGTCCCTTCATTGTCTGATATCTAGGGATCATATCCTTGATTACACGTGTAAGAACGTGTCCGATATGTGGCTTACCATTTGCTGTTGGAGGGCCATCGTAGAATGTGTATGTTGGCAGATCCTTTGTCTCTTCAACACTCTTCTCAAATACCTGATTTTCTTTCCAGAAGTCCAATACCTTCTGCTCTCTGTTCACGAATTCCAGTTTAGTCGAAACCTTGTCGTACATGTCGTCTTTCCTTTCTGTGATAAATATAAAAAAGCCCTTCGTCGTAATCAGGACGAAGGGCTTTGAGTTCGTTATACCACCTATTACTTACATACTAACATATGCGCTCCCCTTAACGCAGGAAATACGTCAGAGCCTACTTGATATGCCACAAATGCCTCACCGATTATCACCGCTTTGACACCGCAGCTCTTTTGGTCTGCAACTCCAGAGTGATATTCCGAAAGTCTCTACTGTCACCGGGCTCGCACCGCCCCCGGCTCGCTGCTGATCTCGCAGACTCCGTACTGTCTCTGTCATCGTTTTTAACTTATATGATCCAGAAAACCGCCTGTATAAGCCATTTCTGAACCTATCCATTCATTAGTATAGCAAGTATTTGTGGTTTGTCAATCGCAATATGCGCAAATAATTTACTATTCTACTTCTTTATAACCACATTCTTTGTTGTGCTCCATGCCGAATAGTATGTCACTCTGCCGGACTTTCTGTACGACCTTACCCGCACATAATATCTCTTGTTCTTAGCAAGTCGTTTCACTGTCTTTGACACGTTCTTTGCACCGGCAATATTCAAAGTCTTGGCGCCCTTAAAAGTTTTGGCAGTAGCATACTGTATAATCTTGACTCCTTTTGCTGTACTTTGGGCTGTTTTTATAGAAACTGCCTTAGGGTAAATTATAAATGTTGCTGTGATCCTTCCGGCATAATTGCCCTTGAATGTGCCTGTTACACCAGCTGCGCCCGAAGCCGTATTGTTCTTGTAGCTGACAGTATAATCTGTCTTTTTCAGGGTATTGCCATCAACATCGTATACAGTAACTCCCGGCTTTTTAGCAGTGCCGTCATATGTACAGCTTGTATATGCCAGTTTGATATTTTTTATATGAGGAATTCTCCTGCTGTCAATAATCTGTCCGCACTCTGTACACTTATCTGCCAACTTTCCATCTGCCTTGTTTGTGGTCTTAGTAACCTTTGACGAAGTGATTCTCATAATGGTTTTCTGATTGCTGTCAGCCGCATTGTAACTTGTCTTGCCTGCCGTCTTGCACGCAACAATCTTATATGTGTATACCGTTCCATTTTTAGCTGACTTATCTGTATAGCTCAGTATTGTGTTTTTGTTTATATTGGCCAGCTTGCTGTACTTTCCCTTTCCAGCCTTTCTGTATACGATATATCCACCAGCTCCATTATTAAGATACATATAAAAATTTCTTACGTTTTTTATATTATCACCATGCATATACAAATACAATTTGTTTTTTATGCATATTTACTACAAAACACGTTCGTATTTATCTAATATATACATAAATCTCATGAACTGAGAAATCAATCCTCAATCCATGAGATTTATTTTCTAATATACGTAGAGATCATAGTCTACAAGATACCACTTACCGCCAGTCTTTATAACTGTGTATATGATCTCGCCATCTGATTCGTCAGTAGATCCTTTTATCTTGACATCAAGATCCACCTCGTAGCACTTGTCAACCGTCATGTCGACATCCAGCATGTCAAATGTATCATTTACATCCTTAAGCTTATCCTCGTCATATTCCTTCTCTGATCGGTCCTCGACCTTGATACTCTTGACCTTGCCTACCTCATCTACCATGTCGCTGACCTGCTCGTTGAATGTATCCTTGACATAGTCATCACTGCCTGTATAGCTTCTTATCCTGTTATACAGCTTGTAATATTCCTTGTCCATCAGATCAACCATGGCATCGGCATCGCCTTTTTCATAGGCTGTCACCAGCTTGTCTCCGACCTTCTTGGCACTTCTCTCACCGGAACCACCCGCCAGGATCAGAACAACGACTATTATCGCGATCAGGACTGCCGCTGCGATTCCTCCTATTATTGCTATAAGCTTCTTGTTCACCTTTTTACCCGGCTCCATAACACCCGGAGTCATGCCCGGCTGCTGGCTGTACTGTGGCTGACCATACTGTGGCTGCCCAAATCCTCCATACTG
>OHEF01000202.1_pt1 | contig 44464 bp, 74 predicted proteins | sample 1567171 | NCBI WGS metagenome assembly OHEF01 (sample SAMEA3879576, study PRJEB24766) | human gut metagenome | biome: human-associated habitat; feature: feces | place: USA | collected 1985/1987
TGATATTATATTAATTTTATGTTAAAATTTTAACATAAACAAAAAGGAGTGATTACATGTTAAAGAGATTAAAACAAGCTAGAAAATCATTAGGATTAAACCAAAGTGATTTTGCTAAGTATCTTGGATTAACTCAAACGGGATACTCAATGATTGAAAATGGTAGAAATCCTTTATCAGAGAGACATATTAAAGTAATATGTAAAACATTTAACATTTCTGAGAATTGGCTACAAAATGGAAGAGGTTCTATGTTTTCATGTTCACCTTATGAAAAAGAATTAACTGAAATTCTTAACTCACTTGAACCTGAAACACAAGAATATCTATTTAAAATGGCTAAAGAATTATTAAGCACCCAGAATAAATTAATTAACAAAAGCTCAAAATCTGATGATGAAAAAACTTATAATGAAAAATTGGAACAGGTAGCCAATGAATTAAAAGTAGCAGAGGAAAAAAACGAATATATAGCTTCCACTACTACAAATACTATCGACGATTCCACAGAAAAAAGGGCATAAGAAAAGACCACCTTTAATGGTGGCCTTTTTTTTATGAAGGATAATTATTATTAGTGATAGAATATATATATATTAAAATTCAAATAAAGGAGTATTAAAAAAATGAACGCTTTCTTTGGTTTACTATCTCTTTTTATATTTTTTGTATGTATTATTGGTTTGATTTATTCTGTTTTTAAGAAAAAACCTAAGAAAAAATGGGGAATAGGTTTAATAGTAGCTATTATTATTTTATTTGTTTGTGTAGTAACAGATACAGATAAAAAAGAAACTACTACATCTGAACAACAGCTAATAACAGAACAACAATCTGAACCAGCAAAAGAATTAACAGCAGAAGAACAACAAAAAATCGTATTAGACTGGTATAAAAAATTCCATGATGTAAGTACAGAATTTGATGATGGTTTTGCTCCATTTTTAGATACAGTTCAACAAATACAAAATGGAACAATATCCCCAGAAGATGCTGCTAATAATTTCGATTTAGTTTATAGTAATATGGATAATGTAGTACATAAACTTAACGATATTGAAACACCTAAAAATTTAAATGATGAACAAAAACAAGCTATTGATAATGCTGTAATGAGCTTACAAAAAGCAGCTCAAGAAAGACGTGGTGCTTGTATGACATTACGTGATGGTATTAATAATGGAAATCTAAATAAAACTAAAATTGAAATTGCTACAAAAAAATTAAATGCTTCTAGAGATTTAGTTATAGATGCTTCTTTTAATTTAATAGATGTTTTCTCTAAATCAGGTATAGATCTTAATAAATTATAATATAAATAATCAACTACACATTTTGTAAGAAATAGGAAGTTAAAAAATTAAGGTAGATGCTAGAAACACAATATCTAGTATCTACCTTTTTTATTTTGCTTAAAATATGTATTCTCTAAATGGATTTTCTAAAAAATTTGACTGACTTTGATTGAGTTCGCCAAAACCACTATATATTGTGTTATATAACATATATATTGTTTATATATATGTTATATATACTTTATATGTATTATATATTGCATTTCTATATATATGTTATATAATATATATATACCACATATAAGGAGTGATATTATGGAAATTATCTCTATAATCAATCAAAAAGGCGGAGTTGGAAAAACAACAACTGCCCAAAATTTAACAGCAGGTTTAAGATTGCAAAATAAAAAAGTATTATTGCTAGATTTAGATGCACAGTGCAATTTAACTTTATTACAGCAAGCAACTAAAAATACTCATGATATTTTAGATGTACTCACTGGCAAAGTAAAAATTGATGAAGCAATAGAAAATGATTTTATTGCTGGATCGAAAAATCTAGTTTTACTACAAAATAAATCTGGTATGGAATCTGTATTAAAAAACATATTAAGCATGATGAAAAACAACTATGATTATGTAATTATAGATACTCCTCCAGCATTAGGAATAATTACATTAAATGCTTTGACTGCTAGTAATTCTATAATAATTGCTACTACAGCAGATTTATTACCAATGCAAGGTTTAGTTGATTTATACAAAACTGTACAAGCTATACAAAAAACATCTAATAAAAATCTTAGTATAAAAGGTATTTTAATAACTAGATTTAACAAACGAACTATATTAGGAAAATCTATGTTAAACAGTCTTATTGATATAGCAAAAAGATTAAATACAAAAGTATTCAGTACTACAATAAGAGATAGCATTTCTATAAAAGAGTCCCAAGCAAAAATGACTGATATATTTAGATATGCTAGATATTCTACAGCTGGTCGAGATTATAGATCATTAGTAAAAGAAATATTGGAGGATAAATAATGGACAATTTTAAAACTTTTGATAATCCAGCAGATATGCTATTGGGTTTAGATGATAACAAACTAGAACCTGAAGTAATAACAGATAAAAAAAATCTAAAAGAAATTCTTGATTATGAAAAACAAACAAAAAAGAAATTAATACTCATTGGTCCAAAATTATTTGAAATCATAGAGAAAAAAGCTAAAATTGATGGTCGAAGCGTCAATAATTATATAGTTAACGCATTAAAAGAATATGTACTAAAATAATAAAAGAGCCTAGCACATAAATTAGTGTTAGGCTCTTATTTTTTATCCATTTAGAGCTGTTTTATTTTTATCTTAATGTATTTATACCTACAAAGATTTTAAACAGCTTATACAGGCTATTATTTTATAGCTTTTTGGCAATCTTTATACCAAAGGCACACATCTATATTACATTGTTTAGTTGCATAACAAGGATTATTTCCTTCTTGCTCCTGCAATATATGTATCATATCAGATTTTCTAGCTTTCTTTGGTAATTCTACAGCTCTATCTTTTGCTATAGATTTTATTTCTTTTACCGTTGGCATCTACTCACCTTCTTTCTTGGTATATATAAATTTATTTAAAATAGGCACTAACTTTAGCTTTACTTCTAAATTAAAAAAGATTACGCTTGGGAGGATTGCGGAGCCGTGTTTTAGATATAGTTATACCTTTAGCGTTCTACTAAAGATATAACTATATTTTTACGCCTGGTTTTCTTGCGTCTGCCAGTCCAGTTTTCTACTAGTTCCTGCTTTTACACAGGTAGGATATTAATGGTTACTTAATTGCCCCAACCACTAGATGTTTCCATCTATTATCCCAATACGGCTTATAGCTTATTTATTTGCTACAATCCCAGTCTGCAACTTACGTTGCGTTTAACCACCGTTGTCTACTTTTAACCATATAATATAATTACTCAATAAAAAAGCCGTCTAAACGGCTCTAATGAGTTTTTATTTACTTAGGCTTATTAAGGGAGTTTAACAACATTCCGCCCTCTTAGGTAAATGCAAATAGTAGAATATATTTGCACGCCCCGCCGATTTCCCTGCCTCCGCTGACGATACGGTGAATTACTTTCTGCAATCCTAGTTTATACACCTTGCCAAGTGTGGTTCCCCCTCCAAGAATAAGCATCTTGGCACGCTCCTGAAGTTTATTCCTTCAGGTGATTTTAGATATTAAAAAACACATCACAACATTTTTCATCATTTTTCCCACATGGGAAAAATGGAATAATGCTATAATGTGCCTACTTAACCTACCTAAAATCATTTTTGTGATATCATATGTTGACATATCGCAAATACATAAGTATAATGAGTTTAGAAAGTAACTCGGACAACTTATTTGTGGTAGGTTGTTCGGCAAGACCAAACGTGTTGGTAGCACGATTGGTCTTTTTTATTTCTAAAAACTTTTTATTTAATTTTAAAATTATTTACACATCTATATTATATTAAATTAGATTTATTGTCAATTAAAAAGGGCTGCTAAAGATAGCAGCTCTTTTTTTTATATTCCAATTTTTATATTTACATTATTATTAAATTTTTTTATTCGCTCTAGAAGAACCGCTAAACGTTTATAATTAAGTTCTGTACCAACAAATTTTTTATTGTTGATGTATGCATTATAGCCTACTAAACCACGTCCCATACATAGATCACCTATACAATCATAATCTTCGTTGGAACATATCCATTTGATTATATCTTCTTCATCCATATAATCTAATTTTGGGGATCTTGCTTTATTAGCTCCTCGTACAACATAGCAAATTCTATCTTTATTATGATAATAACTACTGTTATAGAAGGTTACATATTTATATTTCTTCTTCATTTCCATTATAAATTCCGCCAGATATTGCTTTCCTATTTCAAGATAGCAAACCCTAGGATTTATATCATGAATGCACTCAAATAATCTTTTATAAAAGGCTTCATAATTAAAACAGATATGCTCTAAATCAGCCTTAGTATAAAAGGTATTTAAATTTCCCAAATTCCATGGTGAGTCTGTAAATATCATATCAGCATTATGCATAAAATTGGGTAGCTGTTTAAAGATGTCATGCACCTTTAAAAAATTATTATCATCTACTGTGATAATAGAATTATTATTTATGTCAAAATCTTTATAAGCACCGCCATAATCCCATTTACTCACCATCAATCATCTCCCAACTTCTAGAATACTGTTGATTTTTAAATAGTTCTGCAATACCTGTAAGTTGTTTCAATCTGTGTACTTCTTCGATTTCCATACCTAGTTTTTTGGCAATTTCAATATCACTTACACCTTGTTCATGTAAAGCCCTTACTAAATCACTCATGCGTTCAGTTTGATGAACACCACGGGCTCTATTAAATTGAACAGTTGCTTCCATTCTTTTAGTTATACCATGATTTAAGACTATAATAGGGATTTCATCTGCTTCTAAATCTTTAAATTTGGTATATCTGTGGAATCCATCAATAATCACATATTTTTCTAAATCTGGATCCCAAATTGTAACTACTGCATAACAAAATCCATTTGACATAATTGACTCTTCAAGTAACTTCATATTATTTTTAGGCACTTCATTTGGATTATAATTATTAGCTTGTACTTTATCTATTGGTACAATTATTGGTGTCATGCATGGTAATTTAATTTCGCCTTTTTTAGTTTTTATTGTTTGTACTGTTTCCATTATAACAACTCCATCCATTTTTTTATTGTTGCTTCCCTTGGATCAGGTTTATTATCTACTGGTAAATTATTTTCGTAATCATTCAATACTAGCTGTCGAACCTGCTGTCTAGCAACATAATTATTTTCTAAGTGTTTTGCAAACCTTTTCGCAAATATTTCTTTTTTCTCTTTATCTAGATATGTTTCTAATAGAAAATTTCTATAATCAATCCAGCTTTTAAAATTCTTCGGTAGCTTTCTACATTTCATTAATACATTATCTTTAGCGTATAGATTGGCTACACTAATTCCTTTTAATCTTTTAAGTAATTTATTGTAAGTTTTTGGTTCAAATTCTGGCAATTCTACAATAGCCTTAAAAGATTTTTCATGTATTAAACTAGATACTCTTATTTCTTGCAGTGGTATTCCTTTTTTCCACATCCAATCATATATCTTGTTATATCTAACCTTATTATCGTAGATATAACGCCATATATCAGAAAAATTCCAATCATATAGCGGATATGCTGTTATACAATTATTTTTTAATTTAGTAGTCCAATACCAATCTTTATGCCCAGGATTTTTTGAAACAGCTCGCCAACGATTAGGGCTTTCCGTAGCTCTTAATCCAACAAAGAAGCAAGTATCTTTTCTATGACTTTGGAAATTATCTATAGCATCGTAAAATCCAAAGCCTTTAACTTTGTTTCTTACGGTTATAGTTTTTTTATCCCATGGTATATTTTGAATAGCTCTAGGATCTTTGGAACGCATCCAAATTTTATGCTTTCCTTTTTCCCAGCAGATGAGTTGGGACTCACTTAAACTGGTTGCATTAGTAAGATGAAAAGGTATCTGATACCACAATGGAATACTATTTTTAGGGAACATATCAAACATGATATATTTAACCTGCTCAATAGTATTCTCATAATCCACCTCTTCATCTAAAAAGAAGATAGATGCTAACCTATTTCTTCTGTTAGCTTCTGACAACACTAGATGAGCTAATACTGTGCTATCTTTTCCGCCAGATATACTTACGCATACATTTTCAAAATCATCAAAGACTTTACTAATACGTTCTTTTGCAGATGTTAGCACATCTTTATTTATATAAATCTGCCTTAACATAAAATTCCTCCAGTATTTTTATCCATTCGGAATATTTATTGTAATACACATCATCAACCTTAAACCCAGAATGAATAAAGGTTAATTTTTGTATATTAGATTTTTTTACAAAATCATTAAATATCATTTGTCTTATTGGAAAATCTACAATAAGACATTCCTGACTATTTATTACATCTTTGTAGGTTACTACATTTTCTTTTTTATACCTGTTAGTTCTAGCAACATAATATTTATCATCCGTTACTTTTTTTCTTTTCCCTGCAAACAAGTGCAGGTTTCTCGGAATAGTATTTGGATCTTTATTTCCTAAATTATCAAAAAGTTTTTCTTTTTCTTTTTCATATGCTAACAACTCTTTATCTGTAGGAGTAGCAGCATATCTTTTATCTAACTTAATATTTCTTTTTTTTACTCCAATTGGATAATCTTTCAATAATTCATAATCAAAAGATTTATTTCTATATCTCCCATCATCAATAAAATCTAATAGAATCATGAAATCATTTAGATTATCAATAATAGGGAAATACTCAAACACTAACTTATGGCTAGTTTGATGACAATAATGATGAGCACAATTATACGTTAAATCATTACGTTTTTTCACTCGCATACATTCATCAAAAACTAGCAAATAATCATTATTTATCTTTTCTAGCAGTGGATAAAATGTACGATACATAATAATCTCACTATATTCAACAAACTCTGCATCATATTCTATTTTTTGCCATTTATCTGGATAAAATATGATTACATGTTTTATATTATTCTCTTTAACATAATTTTCAATTATAGTTTTTTTATCTGCATAACTATAGCCGATATTTATTATGCCACTATTAAGATACATTTTTTTCATATCCTCCTCTTCAACAGTACGCCACCTATCTATTTCGTCTTTAAAAGACTTCAATAGATTTTCTTTATTTATTAAACAATTTGCTATAAAAACATCTATGGTATATTTACAGCATATATCATAGATATTAACTATTTTTTCTTGCCCAATGCGGTGAATTCTATCTTCTGCCTGCAAGCGAGTTGCAAGGTCAAAATCGTTCGAGTAAAAAATTATGTTATGGCAAAATTGAAGATTTAACCCATAAGCACCACATTGCTTATTGGCTAACATAAATTGAACATCATTTTTAAACTTTTCACGGTTCTCTTGTCTTTTCTTTTGACTTATTTTCCCTGTGAACTCAATATAATTTTTATTTTCACTTTGCAATAATAAAGCTATATCGTTTATTTCATCTTGGTATTTGGCAAAGATAATACATTTATCATTACCAATTTCTTCAAGGACTCTTTTTAAACATTGTATACGTGGATTATTTTCCCATGTATACATCTTTTCTGTACGCATCCGTTTTTCTGGTGCTGATAACACTCTCTTACCAGAAGTGATATGTTGCAATGCAGAAAAGAGTTTAAATATCGTTTCCGACCGCCAATCTACTACATTAAAAAGGAATAACTCTTTTGTTTCGTAATATTCCTCTTCTTGTAAATCATCCAAACAAAAATATCGCATATGATATTCCTTTGGTTTAAGTTCTTTTAATACCTCATCTTTTTTTATTTGGTACATATATGGAGCTATCTTTTCTGTTAAATAGTCCACATTTAGAACTCTTATAATTTGGTCGGTCGTTATCTCTCTACCACTTGGAAGCCTTACTTTTTTATATTCCAAATGATTTGCAGCGAAACTATAAAAAGACTTATATCCTAAAATCCGCCAATCTAAGATATACCATTGGGCGAATAAATCCGCCTCATTCTTAGATATTGGTGTACCATTTAATATCATCTTGTATTTGCAAAAAGATGATATTGTTATTATTCTTTCCGTTCTTATAGCCAATTTATTTTTTACAAGGTTACTTTCATCAACAATCAGATAAACCTTATAATTTTTTACTAGCTCTAATAGCTGTAAATACAATCTGTCAGAACTAGACAAGCTTTCAATACCACGTATTATTATGTTGTTTTCCGTTGGTAAATCACCTGTATGTTTTTCTATATCCTCTCTTAGATTGTTCTTTACTGAACATGGGCAAAGCCAAAGGATTACTTCAACTTTTCCTTTATCCAACTTCTTTCTAACAATCTCTAAAGCTGTTCTTGTCTTTCCTGTGCCTTGCTCCATATACAAAGCACCAACTTTAAGCTTTGAAATCTTATCTACAGCTTTAGATTGATATTCATATAACTTTGTTTTCAAAATCATATAAATACCATCTTTAAATCATCTATTACCTTAGCTATATCGGCTAAAGTATATTTTTTCTCTTTAAACTTATTTAGACTTATGAGTTTTAATCTTTCTTTTAAATCGTCTAAATCGTAATTATAAAAAGGTTCTTCTGGATTATTTTTATAATATTTTATTTGGAATATTATAGCTGCTTTAGCTAGAATAAACGCTTCTTTTCTATTAAATGAAATATCTTCACTTGATACTTCATCTAGCAAAATAAATCCACTACGGAATTTATTTTGCTCTTTAATCATGTCTTTTAATTTTGATATGATTAAAGGCTCGAGGGCAGTGGGACGTGGTGAACGTCCCATTTCCCAAAACTCCCATGTAGATACTCCAACTCCTATTTTTTTAGCCATTTCTACCTGTGATAATCCTAATTCTAATCTTAATTTTTTTATTTCGTCTTTGAACAATTTAATCATCCTTTAAATCTTCCAAAACTTCCCTAGATGAATTTAAAATATCTTCTAGTTCTGTGTTTTGTTCTATTTTTATATTTGCTTCTTTTATACTTGTTTTTTTATGAGTTTTCTCTTCTTCTTCGGCTTCAGATAACAATTTTTCTGCTGGTGGTGTTATCTTAAAATCGTTCACTTTAGCGAAATCTCTTATTTCTGCATAATATCTTTCAGGAACAGTCATTCTGCCATTATCCCATTTAGCATGTGGGAGTCTTTTGGCTTTTCTGTATAACTCATCCCCATTAAAGAGAATGCTTATTTTATTATCACTCATATTTTTAGTTATCCAACGGAAACATTCTTTTTCATAGTCTCCGTTTATGGCTTTTTTGCGAATAGCTTCATCCCAAATTATGATTGGGACTCCAGCCAGTAAAAGTTTATTTCCGACTTCTGCTATTCGATCAATAACATCTCTTTTGTATGGCACTGTTTCACGATACCATACTTTACCAGACCAATCATAATGTAGACTTTTTACAGTGTTGATTACGATTTGGTCTTTTTCAGATTTTACTTTCACTTCATTATTTTCTTCATCAAAAATAATTTCTGCAACGACCTTAGTTTTTTGGTCGTTTGGATATGTTGTTGATGAAGATTTTGCTTCATCAATAACACTCTTTTCTTTTGGTTCTTCAAAATAAAGAGTGCTTTCGATTAGTCTCTTGAATTGAAGATAATCTTTTTCTCTATGTTCAATCCAAAAACTAGCTTTATCTTTAGATAAGATAAAGCGTTCAGCCTTTTTAATAACTTCTTCATCCATTTCAATGAAGTATAAGCCTTTTTTAGAATTGAAAGCATAATACATAATTAGGTTTCTTGTTACCTTAGCCCTAATTTTATTTGCCCATTCTACTTGTTTTGGGCTTCCAGATAATGGAGCAATTTTATCTAAATTATCGCTAAAATTTTCAGCTATATTCATTATTTCATCAGAAAACATTTCAACTTTCATTTTTATTTATCTCCTTTACTTTTCCCGCAAGCAAAGGTATACTTAAAGTATCTCGCTTGCGGGATATTGACAATCACTTATGAGCTTAGGTAGTGCCATTACCTAGGCTCTTTTTTTATTGTTTTAATCATGATAATTTGTTTTTTCAAATATCAATTTATCATTATCATAAATTGATAAACTCCATTCTTCTTGTCTACTTTCTTTTTCTGTTTCACTTATTAATTCTTTAATTAAACTATTTGTACATTGTTCAGTATACTGTATAGCCGTATCAACTAATTTTCCATCACTATACCATTTTTGTTCTATCTTTATCATTTATTTTTCCTCTTCTGATGTCCAAATAAAATCTGCAATTTGTTTTTGTTGCTCAGGTTCTATTACTTTTCCTTCAATTAATACATCTATTTTAATAACCATAAATGTATCATTAAAGTTTTTAGTACTTTCATTAGCTAATATTTTTTTAGCTTCTTTTAAACTATTAGTTTCTTTTTTAAAACCATTTGTAGATTTTACTATATATCTTGTTTTCATATTATTTATCTCCTACAAACTCTTCTAAAACTCTTTTGTTTTTACCTATAACAAATAAATATTTCAACAATTTTGGACAGTCATTTAAACAAATTGCTGTTTCTCTGTCCTCTTTTTTATTTTTTTTGGATGTAAATACCATAAAAGCCCCTTTTCTTCCAATTAAGCAAGATATATAAGCTTCTACATTATCTGCAATATTTTTGCGATTAACATATACAGATACAATAACACTATATATATTATTTGTATCTTTTTCTCCTAATATAACTTTTACTTTTGCCCCTCTTGAGCTTACAAATTTAAAAGTTCTTTTTACTTTAATACCTTTTCTCATGTTTATCCCTCTTTATTTTTATTTTGGTTGCCACCCAATCATAGGCTATAAATTTAAATACTTTGGTTGCTACCCAAATCTCAGCTATTAATTACTACATATCTTATGCTTTTATTATACCCTCCTTGAGAGGGTATGTCAATAGAGTTTTAAATAAATATTTGAGCAAAAAAATAAGCCCTACCTTTATTGGTAGGGCTTTATTTATAAGAGCTTAGCATCATAATTTATACGCTGAAGCTTTTCTATTTCCTTAAGAATATATTTATATTCCTTAAAAGTATCTTTGTATAGTTCCTGGAACTTGATGTAATCAATGCATTGATGTTCTAACGTGTAATGCATGCATGCTAGATATAATTCCATTGTGGATTCTTCCCATTTTTTCCAGTTTTGAAAAGTTTCTTTTAAGAAATTTTTTCTATATTCTATGGTTACTTGGTCTGGAGTATAACGCATAACTTCTTGCTGTTTAGATACTACCTGTAATTTTTCAAATTTAGGTGTTTCAAGTATCTTTCCATAATTTTGCAAGTAATAAAGTTGTGTTTCTTCAAAAGCTTCTTGTTCTTCTTTGGTTTGTTCTTTATGCTTTTTACTGTAGCAATCTAAGGAGCAGAAGGCATTAAATAGCATCATATCATTGTGGAATATAACACCTTGCATTTGGTGTTCTAAAACTTTCTGATACATTGCTTCTTTGGTCCAAGATTTTGTATCTATCATGGTTTAATAGCCTCCTGTTTTGGATTTGTTGCAAGAATTGGATTAACTGCTTCTTGCGTTGGTGTTGTAGGTGGTATTGGATTCATTGCTTTATTTGCAACGTTCATCAGAGCTGTTGCTCCTGGAACTGCTTGATTTACTGCTATACTAGCCATGCTGTTTGCTATATTTTTACCTGTTTCTGTAAAAATAAAAAATCCAGCCAGAACACCTATTAAAAAACTAGCTCCATTATTCATTTTATTCACCTCTTTAAGCTGTAGCTGTACCTGTTAATTGTGGTGGTACAAAAGCTGTTGGGCAAAGATTATTAGTTTTAACAGTAGCAGATGGTGTAGCAGTATTTGCACATAATACATAAATTCTTCTGCTTCTAATTTGATCTGCATATACTGGTTTACCACATTTATTAATAAGAGTTAAAGTATTGGAACCATTAATAATATTAATTGGCAATACACCTGCACCACTTGGAATAGCTTGAGCAATTAATAAGCAGATTTTTTGGTTATCGTTAATGGTCATGGTAGGGATTGTGATTTGAAGTACAGAGCCACTAATAGCAACATTTGTGGAAGCTATTAAATTAGGGCAAACTTGACAATTATTGATACAACTCATATTTTATTACCTCTTTTCTAAATTAAAAAAGGCGGTTGTTACACCGCCTATAAAATCACGTCTTTATTGACGGAGCATTAGCAATTTGTACAAGAATTGCAATTTGTATTGTATGCATATCCAGGAGGAATTGGTGTGCCACAATTAATAAAACCTGCACCCCAATATGGTGGACGCTGTGGAATATTGCATGCTAACTGGGAAATTTTCTGGTCTAATGCAGTAAACATGCCTTCATTTGCTCTTTCGAGAGCATTAAATTTATTATCGTTATAAATTCTGTTTTCTAATTGTAAGTTTTTATTATTAGCTTCAGCCAACTTATCACGTAAGCCTTGGATTTGATAATAATCAATTTTATTTCCTAATGCACTAATACCAGCATTAGTCATTTCCTGTGTTTGACGTGCTGTTTGTTCGATTAAATATTGTGTTTTAGCACTATCAATAATTTCTTGTTTTTCAACCTGGCAATTAGAAGTACCACCGCAATTATTGTAGCAATTACGATTACCAAAAAGACCTCCAAAACCGCCACCTGTAAACATCCAGAATAAAAGAATTAAGAAGATAATAAGTCCCCATCCACTCATTCCTGTGTTTTTTTCATCCATTGAAAACACTCCTTTATAAATTTTTTTATTATACAAGCAAATTTTGCTGTATAAGCTATTTTAGTTGGCTTAGACCTCGTCTAAACTTATCTAAGCCATTTGTTGTTACTGGATTATTATTACCAGCCTGTCTATTAACCTGAATGGTGTTACCACCTGTATTTCCACCTGCTAAGGCATCTATCTTCATTCGTATATCGTTTAAATTTATGCCTGCCATATTTGCTAAGACTGTAGCCATAGGATTATTCAATGCTCCTTTTACTTTGGCTAGAGTTGTAGAATTTATACCAGCTTGTTGTAATAAATTAATTGCATCTTGCTGTGTATTAACGTTTTTGGCCATATTGCTTGCTGGTCCCCACGCTTGTTGCAATTTGCTTGCCTGCTGTGGATTTAATTTCATCATTTGTGCTATTACTTGCGGATTTAACATTTTTTAACCCCTCTATTTCTTTATTCATTTCTTCTATTTTTGCCGATAACGCTAAATTTTGCTGATTATTATCTTTTATTTGCTGTAACAGCTCTTGCATGAGTTTACTTTGTTCTTGTTGTATTTGTTCTGGTGTCTTTTCTGGAACTATTACACCTAACTCTACTAATTTGTTGTAATATTCTTCTGTTATTTTGTTTAAATCCTCATAGGCTTTATTTGTTACACCGATTACAGTTTTATTTCCGTATAAGTCTTTATCACAAATTTTGTCGCCTTCAATTACATATTGTCTAAAATTTTCATACATCATGTTTTTTGCTCCGTTCAACTTCGTTATTTTTAGTATAAATATTTTTTATTTTTAAAAAGATTAAATAAAAGTGTAATAAAAATTAAAAAAAGGCATAAAAAAAGAAGCTACCCTAAGGTAGCTTACTTTTGTTTTAGAACCTTGCTAACAGCATCATAAATTTGCGTTAGGTTATATTTTATTGTTTCTGGTGCTACATGTAATCTATTAGCTATTTGGAATACATGTTTATTTTTAAAGATTTTTAGATATAATATTTTAATTTGTATTTCTGTTATTTTAGCTTCTCTTAAGATTTTCTTATAATCTTTTAGAGTTGCTGTTTTTAAGAATTGTCTTGCAATCTTTCTACTTTCTAACATACGAAACCCCTTTAAAATTTATATTTTATGCCTATAGCAACTGTTTCTTTATCCAGGTATAGCCATGTTTTTTTAACATCTGCATTTATGGCCACACCATTATTTCCCAGTCCAATTCCTATAGCATAATCATTTTGCTGGTTGGTTTCGTATTTGCTCAATAATGTCTTGGCATTCTCCAAGGATTTGGTCAAATCTTTGACTTGCTCCTGTAGCTGTGTCGATTGCTGTTTCTGCTTTTCCAATGCTGTCTTGGAGTTCTCCAACTGTATCTTGGATTGCTGTAGCTGTGTCTGCAATGTCTTGTTTTGTGTCTGTAGCTCGGTCAAGTTCTGTTCTAATTTCGTTAGTTGACTCTCTGTTATCAGGTACGCCTTTTCCGCACAATAGCCAGTAGATACACAACAAAATAAGAACAAAACCGCCAAAAATAAGAACGTTTCTAGCGTTCTTTTGTAAAAACTCCCAAAATTTAAGAACATATGCATACATTCATACACCTTCTTTTAAGCATCTAATTCTGTAATAATCGCTTCGTTTCTATTTTGCATTGTAATATCATCAAAATAAATATTATTATTTCCCTGCATAAAGCTAAATCTTTTAAACGTATTTTTTAAGCTTTCATTTGGGCAATGAGATTGCGTTACAATGCCTTTAATACGTGTTTTTTCTACTGCATTAAGTGGATTTCTAGAATATACTAAAATTTTCATGGTTCATTTCTCCCTTTCATTAACGTAAAAATTCCATTTTCTTTGTTTCATCTACTCCATTTTCTACTAGTTCATTGTTTTTATCTAAAACAAATTTTAATGGAGCAATTACCACTTTATTTTCATCTGCGTATATGCATTTATAGGGAATTAGATTTTCCCCTTCAGCTAAATTTAAATAATTATCTTTACATAAATTCATTTTTTACTCTCCTGTTTAAATTAGTCGATTTCGACCAGTTTTATTTGCTGGTCATTTGCTTGTTATTTTTTAGTCGCTTTTCTTCTTCAATTTGTCTGCGGACTTCCTCAGTAATTTCTTTTTCCTCTTTTTCTATTTCATCTATAAGTTTTTGAACTGCATTTGTACTATTAGTTAATAGTTCTCTTATACATTCTAGTAGTATTTCTACTAAACAATCATCGTCAAAATGTATTTTTTCGTAGACATCTTCTTTATTTAATAGAGTAACGATAACATCTTTAACTGTTACATCTTCAGGTATAAAATTAGCCTCTATTGCATCACTTGGGTCCCAATAGTAATATCTTGCCCAATCTCGTATTTTTGTATCAAAATCTACTTTCGAATATTTTTCATACATTTCTTTCCAATTATCACACATTTAATTTTTCTCCTTTACTTTCCATTTACTTTCTAATTACTTTCCAATTATCTTCCGTTACCTGCTTCTCCGTATACTGGAACTCCATAAGGTGTTGTTAAATCTATAGCTGCAACATAATAATAGGTATTTTCTGCCCTGTTTGCATAGCCTTCTTTGTACACTTCACCCACACCAGCACCAATATAATATTCGTTCTTAAATACGTCTTTGATGGTTTCCAAAGAACGCAAGTTATATCTATTACATCTATTAGTTAAAAACTGTCTTACTACATACTCGGATGTTGGGCACCAAATACCAGCATAAATAAAGCATCTGCTATCATCCAAAGTTGGGACTCTTTTTAATTGTGGTACATATCTATCTAAGCAATCTTGAGAAAGTAAAATGCGTTGTGCTTCTTGCCCTTGTGGTGTATTTAATAGGTCTTTTAACTCTTGTAATTCACCATTGTATTTTATGTCGCTATATCGTCTGCCCGCAAATTTAGCACCGCCATCTATATAGCTAAGCAACAAATCTCCACGTCCGCCTATGCCTTCCCATTGGCTTACTCCCATACTTGGATAATCGCCTGCGCTAGAGCGACTAACGCTATTAAAACCTCCTTCTACGCCTGTAGAAATAATACCATTTGCTATTTCTTTTGCTAATTGTTCATCAGTCATTGCTTATTACCTCTCTTTATAAAAATATTTGATACGGAATTGCTTAAATTTACTCCACCAATGACAACGATCAACGTCTGTATAATACTTGTTAGATTGTCTGTAATATCTTTATCTAACACGTACATAACAAACATAAATAAAAAAGTGAGTACACATAATATAATTAATGCACTCACTTTTGCTTCGTTGATGGATAAACCATCTTTGATATTAAATTTTTCTTCTTCCATTTTATTCCTCCACTTGTGGCAAGCTTATAGTTTTGTTATACATTTTTTCTGCTGCACCATTTCCGCCTAAAGCTTTATAAGATTTATATAGCAACGTTAAATTTTCTAGGTTGTAATATGCTATATGCCCTTCTCGCTGTGCTTTGTGGCAAATACTTATGATTTCTGTTCTACATAAGCTTTTTGTAGCATCATCTCTTGCTTCTGCTCGTTTTTGGTAATCATCAAACTTATTTTTTAAGATAATTAATACATACTTTAATACCCCAATGTTTACCAATAACCCTAAGATTGTTCCCCAGTTCGACTCTAAAAATTCCATTTTACTCACCTACTCCCCATAAGATAATAAAACTATTTATGTTCTTCTTTAATTTCATTATTTTTTTCTTTTGGTGGATTTAAAGGTTTATTTCTTGTACAGTTTGGATTATCACAAATACCTTTATTATCTACGTTTCCTTTAATACATACAAAACATTTTGACATTATAAAGCACTCCTTTTATCTGCATATTCCTGTACTAATGCAGTTCGTTCCTGTCTTAATTGCTGTGCGTATTCTGTATCTTGCATTATTAATACTGCTTTTATTATTTCATTGTTTTTATCTGCAAATTTTACAGCATATTCTGCATCTAAAGCTTGTCTTGCTTGCTCTTGCAGTTCTTCTGCTGTTGGTACGTATGCTGGCTTTTCTACAATTTGACAATCTTTGTAGATGTATTCTTTGTCTGCATTTCCAACTAATTTATTATAATCATCTTGATTAAACCATACACCGCCATTATCGAGAACACTTTGATAATCGAAACCGTCTACAAGGTTTAATATTTCCTCATCTACGAAGCCTGCATAAACTTCTTTTTGTTCTCCATCTTCAAAAATTGTTTCGTATTCCTCATGTGCTGGAGTATAAGAATAATGTACTCCGTTTGCGTATGTGTTTAATCGTGTCCCGTCTGTATTGAATTGTATTAAATAATCTTTATCCATAATTAACTCCTTAATACATTAATATCCTATTGCTATATAACCCATATTATATACAGAGGTATAATCTTTCTCTGCACCTATTAAAAATTTAGTCTTGTCTACAGGATATGCCCATGGTGTAAAAAAATCTGATACAGGATATTCATTTATTACTCCTATAACAATAAAACAAGAATTTGGGAAACTTATAGGAAAATACTTATAATCACTTGATGAAGAGCTTTCTTTTACAACTCCCCATTGCCATATCATGCCTGTGTTTCCATCTTTCCACCATCCGTTTTGTTGTTTGCTTGCTGTAAATTTATTTGTTAATAAACTTTGTACAAAAGCGGTGGTGGCAAGTTTGGTACTGTTATCGTTTGTACTAGGTGTAACTCCGTTTATAGCTACCCCTGCTGTTAATTCTTTTTTATTATAGTTATAAGTTAATACTCTTATGTTATCTCTCCAATCCCAAAAACCCATAAAATCTGGTGTAAATGTTATACCACTATTAAATTCTATATTTTTTATAGTCCTTTGAGTTTTAGATGTTACTCCTGTAAAATAAATATTGCCTTTCATGGTACCACCAGATAATTTTAAATAGGTGGTATTTATTGTATTACCGTCACCATCTTGAGTTGCCTTTGTTGCATTTGCAACGTTATTTATTGTAGCAGTGCTAGTGGTGCCATTTCCTTTTGTTACTGTTATAGTAGCGTTACTAGCTGTTATATCTTTTACATATGTTGTATCTATTGGCAAATAATTTTTTAATACTTCTTCTAGTATTCCTGAAGTAACTAATCCTTCTTGATCGATATTTACTATAATATTATCTACATTTAATACCGCTATATTTAATGCATAACTTGCAGATATAACAAGTGCAGAATTTTTATCTGGTATATAGTCTGGATTAGGATCTGTAGTATACATATATAAGATTTCGCCTTCATCAGGATCATTTGCAAAAAGTCCCCATTCTCTAGCGTAAAATGGTGTAGTAATATTGCTCGTTAATATTACACTTGTTACTTCACATACATTATTTTTTACATTCTTAGAAGAAATACCCATAATATTTTGTGGTTGTTTCAGGTCTGTCAAATTATCTATTTCTTCTGGTTCTGGAGTTCCACTACCTAACTTCATTTTTGTTAATTCTAGTGTCTGACCAGCTTCTACTTTAGCTTGTAAAGCTCTTCCTTTTGCGGTTAATACTCCGCCTGCCCAGTTTGGCATGTTACTGCTACCTCCTTATGCATATAAATACCTGCTGTTATTTTTTTATTAATAGTATGGCTAGTATCTTTTATAGTTGCTGGATATACGCTTATTTTGTAATGCAAACTAGGTACAGAACCTATACCTATATAAGCTTTCCCATTACGTAAAAACCCTAAATAATCTAACCAACTTCTAGTATTTTTTATGTTATATAAAGCTCTTGCTATTTTTTCTAGAGCATCTACATTTGGAATATCTGCTGTTATTAAATCAATCTTGAAGTGATATGGTTCACCATCATATTCCCACCATTCTTCTACTTTGGCACCGCCAAAAAGTGTAGATATATAATCTTCTACTACTCCTACAGTGCCTTTGTATCTATGCCATTTTATAGAATTTTTAACAGCATCACGTTTTTGCTTTATATTCCAGTTTTCATCATAGAAATCTACGTGTAATTGCCACGCTAGATAATTAATAATTTCTTCTGGCAGATTATCTATATTGGCATATATAGATAATTTTTTATTATTCTCTACCAGTTTGTTTAATTGCACATCTAATGCATCACACATAGCTTTTACAAAAGGATCTCTTAATAAATTAGGTGGCATTATATCACTAAGTTTTAAATCTTCTAACTTAATCATATTTAACACCACCATAATCAATAGCTATTTGACTTTCTTTTGCAACTTGAGCCTTTGCATCTCCTTTATGTGTTGTAGCTGCACTTATAGATGTATCTTTTATTATTTCCGTATAAACTGGCTCTGTAACTTCTATTCTGCCTGCTCCTGCACCACGCATAAAATAAACTAACTGATTAGGATCTATATCTCTGCCCAATGCAGATTTTTGCCACAATACATAATCTTCTCTGATAGATTTTTCTACAGCTTCTTTTAAAGTATTTTCTTGCTCGGCATCATTAGCGTTTATATAGTATTTTACATTTATGTTATATTCAACTTGTTCTGGCTCTATAACCTCAACTTTATCTGTTAAAGGCCTTCTATTTTTCTCATTTAAGATTTTTTCAATTTCTTCTATTAATTGTCCATTAGGAAGCTCTCCACCTTCTAAAAGTGGTCTAATATGTACCACTCCTGGAGTAGGAGAATAAACTGCTACATCAACAATGGCTGGAGAAGCTGTTTTAGTCCAAAATGCATAACTTCCATCTGGTCCTGCTGTAGAAAAACTTTCTGGAGCTTGCCTTGTTCTTTCTCTTAAAGCTTCATCATTTTCTGCATCTTCTCCACCTGTAGTAGTTTCCGTGTTTTGGATATTTACTAAAAATGGCAAATTATCCACTATTTTATTTATTTGCCCCTCTACATATCCATTTCCTATAGTACCTGCTACAGTGCATTTTACAGTTCCCTGTGCTTCTGTTGTTCCTTGCTCTATAACTATAGGACTAGTAATAGAAAAATATATTTCATCTCCTGCAGTAATTCTTATACCTGCAGGAATAGTAACACTATAATTTAATGGGGTTGATAGTATAGCTTTAACTTTTGCACCAGCAAAACTGGCTGGTAAACGCTCTACATCTAAAAGTGCTGCTAGATGTTCCAAATAATCTTCTTTAGAAAAAAACAGCAGGTTCATCTTTCCAGTTGTGTCCTGCTGTTTTTCTATTAATCCTATATAATATGCCAAAGTTTCTAAAAAAATCCTTCTTGGATCTGCTGGGGCTAATGTATAGCCTGTCTGTTGTTCTACTGTAGTTATTACTTCTTGTTTTATTTTTTCTGTATCTGTTTCTACAAATTGTAAATTGGGATTAAGTTCCATTTAGTCCACCTCTTATAACTGGATATAATGCACCCTCACCTGTATTTGCTTTAAAGGTTATAGATTCTACTACAAATCTAGGCTCAAATTGTGCAATAGCTTGTATAATTTCAGATTTTAGTCTTGCTTGTATTAGATTTATAGGAGTATCTACATAGTTTATAGATAATCCAAAATTTCTATTTAATGGTACAGAATATTTTGGGGTAGATAATAAATTATATATATTTTGTGCTACTTCTTGTGCTGTATTTTGGGGAGCAAAATTAATTACTTGTGGTTGCACTAGATTTATTTCCATTATTTGCATTTTGTTGTAGCTCCTCTTGTCTTAATTTATATTCTTTAATAGTTATTGATACTTCTATGGCTATTAAATTCCCATTTTTATCTGCACGCTTGCCCTTTTCTGTAATATCTGTTACACATACCCAATTATCTAATACTGGACCATCACCCAAGATAAATGGAACTACCTCACCTTCATCTCTAAGTTTTCTTAGATTTTTCAATTCTTCTTGGGGGTTTGTTCCACAATCTGTACTAAAATATATATCAAAATTAATTTCTTCTAATCCTGGTCCTATAAATTCCATAACAGGCTTTTGTCCAATTATCTCATGGGTGCCCCAGCGAGCTGAAGCTTGTCTTTGATAGTTTTTAATGGTTTTATATATTATGCCATTATTGCCAGTTTTGCTATTTAAATAACTACCTAAAAAACCTAGACCTTTGCCACTATAAAAACTATTATTGCCAACTTGAAAAACAACTTTTGTCCCTAAACTACCAATTATGGCCATATAAAACACCTCCTATCCTGCAAATACATTTGCACTACCTGTACTATGTGTTCCAGACTCTCCACAAGTCCCACAAGTTGTAGTATCGCCTATTCTTGTAACAGGTTTCCCATTTACAAATACTGTACTACTACCACTAACACTGGTAAAAGTTCCGCCATGTGGGCAATTTGTAGAACCTGTATCATCTTTTCTATGCACAGGGCTACCATTTACATATACATTTGGACTACCAGTGCTATTTGTTCCACTTCTAGCATGTGGACAATCTGGTAATTTTAAATCACAAATTCCTTGCGTTTTATCTCCTACTTTTGTAATTGCTGGCATTTCATCACCTTCAATCATTCAAATGAATTTCTGAACCGTTTATTTTTATAACACCTGCACAATTTATATTTAATTCCTGTGTATTTTTATCATAAACGATAGTAGTTCCATCACCAAAATCTAATACTCTTTTTCCAACTTCAGCATTACTAGGAACAGGATTTTGATTATTAAAATAAGTACCTAAAATACAGCCTTGATTTAAGCTAGTAGTATTATTTTGGTTCATTAAACATTTTACATAGTCCCCTGGTTCTGGTAGCCAAAAATCTTTAACACCACCACCACCACGACCTAAAATTTGAAGTGGTCCACTTACTGTATTGTCTTTATCTGGAAAATATACTGTAGCTGTCATTGTGCTGGCATCTACTGTAGATACTATGCCATCTCTTATAAGATTATTACTAATAGCCATTTAAACACCGCCTTAAGCTTAATCTTGCTGTAACTTCACTACCTACAGAACAATCTACATTAGTAATGATGTATTTCCCATCAAATTTTTTGAAATTTTTTAGAGTAAGCACCTGACCTGCATAATAAAAAGTAGTTGTATCTAAATTTATTTCTGCTGTTATTTCTTCTTTATTTTTATTTCTAAGCTCTTGCCTTGCTAAACGCTCTGCTTCTGCATAAGAAGTAACTTGTTTATTAATTTCTAACGTCTGACCTACTGTTTTATTTGGATCTGTAAATGTAGCTTCTATGGTAGTTCCTTTGCCTGTATCTGTATATTTTACGTGGCAAGACTTATATACATCTCTTAATTTACTTGTAAATCTATAATTTATTATCCTGGTAATATTTAAATCTATTTCCCCTACTGGTTCTTCTTGCTCATATTTATATTCTTCAAAGATAGCAATATTTCCATCAGATATTTTTAGGGCCATACCATTATCATCACATTGTTTTTGTAAAAATTCTAAATAACTTTCTTCTGTTATTTCAGCTCGCTCAATGGCTGGATCCGTATCTGCGGAATATATAAGCTTCATGCCAGTTTCACTTGCAACATCTGTTGCTATTCTAGATAAAGTAACTTTTTCCCAAGCTTTATTTTTGGCCACACCTCTAAGGTTAGAATTATTAGGAATAGATACAGCTTTTATACTAGCAGTAGATGGTGGCCCACTTACTTCTATTTCATCAATTTCGTATTTTCCTATTGGAATTTCTGTATCTTTTCCATTGATTGTATAAATAAAACTTACTTGTAAGCTATCTCCTTTTTCTGGTAACCAATCCCCATTCCATAACTTTAAGCTATTTTCTACATCTAGAGTTAAATCATCTGCCTTATTACTTAATGGATCTGTATAGCTTACATTTGTTAAAAAACTTGCTAAATCCTTGCTTATATCTTTTTTGTTATAGATTATTTTAGGAGTAATTTTTAATGGTAACATAAAAAAATCCTCCTATCTTTTCCATGGAGGTAATAAAGTAGATACTGGTGTTTCTATTTCTGGCAAATTTAGTTCTATATTGGCAGGAAAAATAACATAATCTCTGTATTTAAAATTTACATCTATAAGTAAATGTGTATATTGTTCTCCGCCAAGTTGATTAAATGCAATTAAATCCCATGTATCTCCCTGTATTGTTTTATATTTACGCATAACTTAACCGCCTTTGTTCTTTCACGTATCTATCCATAAAGCTTTTAAATTCTGCATATCCATTATTTATAGCTTTTTTTATATCCTCACCATTAACACTACCACCATTTGAATTTATTACTATATTAGGAGCATAAACCACATTTGATGCATTATTTACACTACTAACTGCATTTCTTCTAGCTTCTGCTGCACTTAAATCTATATCTGCGAAAGTATTTCCTGTAGATGGTTCTACTCCTAACATACGTCCTGTTTGTTGCCATAAAGCAAGTGAACGTGAACTATTATTAATAGGAATTGCCATTTCTGGGCCATCTTCTGCAAAATATGCAAGTGTTGGCTTAGCTATAAGTCCACCAGTTGCAAATCCGTCTGGTTCATCTGTTCCTATTACATTTTTAACAATGCTGACTGTTCCTTGTATTGGACTAGATAAAAAGGCTCTTAATTGTTCCCATTTTTCTAGAACGCTGTTAACCAGTTCATTTATATTGTTCGTTACGCCATCTTTTAGTGCTGTAAAGTTACTTATTACACTATTACTAAATTCTGTTGCACTAGCACTTACTGTATCCCAATTATAAATAAGATATGTGCCTAATGCTATTAAACCACCTATTAATAAAGATATACCTAATATTGGTAATGATATGCCACCTATCGCTACTGCTACAGCCGAAGCAGCCGCTCCAATTCCACCAAGTCCTGCTATAAAAGAAGCAGCAGAAAAAGCTGCTATTGCAGAACCTACACCTGCTATTGCTGCTACTAATACACTAGGATCTATTCCACTCAATGCTTCATTTATGCCTTGTATAATAGGAGTGGCTTTTTCTGCTAATGGTGCTATAAATTGTACTTCTATAGTTCTTCCTAATTGTGCAAAAGCTGCACTAGCATTATTTAATTTATTTTTGGATATATCGTCTAGGGTATTAGCATTCATGTTTAGGGAATTATCTGTTTCCGCCATAGCAAATATTGTTTTTTCCCCTAAATCTTCCCACATGGTACCAAAAAATCCTACACCTGCTATATTTCTTTTAACTGGATCTTCTACAGCTTTTAAAGCTTTTATTGTTTCTTTAAAAGCCTCTTGTGATGATTTACCACCTTTAGCAAATTTATGAGACATTATATCTGTATCTAAACCAACAGCCTCAAATGCTTCTGTTGTTGTTTTACTACCATCTTTTACACGAATATTAAATTCTTTTATAGCATCACCCATTTTATCTATAGACCAAATTCCTTTTTCACTACCTATAGCATATAGACTTCCCATTTGTTCAGCACTAAAACCTGCTTGCGAAAATAATACACTATACTCATTTATAGTATCTGCTAAATCACCATTTTTATTTGCTCCTTTTTGTGCTAATTGTGCAATTAATGTATATGCCTGTTCTCCAGTAATTCCAAATTGTTCCATCATTACTTTAGCAGCTCTTGTTGATTCTACTATATCTATACCGAATGTATCTCTCAATACAATTGCATCTCTTGATACATTTTGTAAATCGCCACCTAAATCACCCATTATTTGTCTTACTTGACCAACAATTTGAGCTGCGTCTAACATATCTGTACTAAATCCTGAAGTATATACAGCCCTTATAGAACTTTCTATATTTTGCCAATCCTCGCCCATGGCTCCTGTCATGGCTTTAGCTTGTCCAACAGCTTGCTGATATGCAGATATGTCTGATACTACCATTCCTAAACCCAAACCTGCTGTAGCTCCAGCAACTAGACCTTTTACATTTGAACCCACACCACTAAGTGCAGACTGTGCTTCTTGATATTCTCTTTGGTTTTTAGTTAATTCTTCTAATGCTTCTGACTCTTTATTTATTTTAGCTGTTATTTTAGCAGAATTAGTAGCAAAAGAATTTGCAGATATTGTACCAGATTTATATGCACTTTCTAATTGTTGCATAGAGTCTTGCAACTCTTTTAAAGTCTTATTAGATTGCTTTATTTTTCTATCTGCGTCCTGAAAAGAGCTTGCAAATTTAGGATCTAAACCACCAAGAATTTTAAAGGCAAAATCATAAGTTTTAGCATTTGCCACTTTATTTCCTCCTTTCTTTTATTTGTTTATTTATCATCTTTGTTTCTTCTTCTAATAACTCATTTATTTCTTTGGCATACTTAAATAAATAAGAAAAAGGCATATCCATATACACATTAACTGGTGTATGGGTATACCTTGCCATAACAATAACATTCTTTATTATTCTTTCTGTGAAACTTTTCCTTTGACCTCCCCCATGACTGTACCCATGATGAAGCGTCTTGCTTGTATTTTAGCTAATAAAAATTTATCTGCAGGTAAATCTTTCAAAATGATAGGTTGAACTCCAGCGGCTTTTGCTGCTAAAGCTGTTAAAAAACCGCCAGAAAATTCAACTGCTACTGCTCCATCAATGTTCTCTGCTTCTTTTTCTGCATCTAACATATCTTGACCAGTTAATTTACTAAAATCAAAATTTAATTCTTCTATTTTTGTATTTCCATACTCTAAAGGTTTATCTAATTTTAATGTATACATAATTTACTCCTATCCTATTGCGTCCATAATATCTTTAAGCATATCTGTTCCGCCAACAGTATAAATATCATTAAATTTGTCTATTTTTATCTGACTTTTTTTATCTAAAAATACTTCTATGTTGTATATTTCTATATCTGCTTTTACGCTAAAAGTTCCAGGTTGCTGTGCTTCACCTAAATCATAGGTTGTTGTTTCCCCTGTTACTGCTACCCTAAACTGTTCTATCTTTTTTTGTTTTAGGCTAGTATCATAAACGCTTTGTGCTCCCCTAATATCTAGGTTTACTACACCTTCTAAAAGACTTAAATTTTCTTTTGTTATACCTCTAAACTCTAAGCTTAATTTAGAACTTTCTATGCTTCCTGTTGCTGGTTTTTCAACCTTTCCCATTAGACCAAAACCTTCTAAGGTTACTGTTGTTTTTTCAAAATTAGGCAAAGTAAGTTTAGCAAGTCCCATAAGTTCCATGTTATTATCTGCATTATAAACTTTTGCCTTTTCTAAATGTGTTGGCATCTTCATTTTCAATCACCTCACTATGCTACTTCCATTACAGTAAATAAATCATTGTAATAAGTTACATCAAATTCTAGGTCAAATTTTATTTTTTCTGCAGGAACGCATAAGCCAACATAAACATGATATGTTATACTTCCATCTATTAAATCTGTGAGTGAATTTTGTTCTTCTTGAAATTCCACTCGACCACCTAATATTACCTGCTGTGCAGTTAATCCATCTAACCATGTATTACAACTATTAATTATTGTTTCTATAAATCTTGGTCTAATTGGATTATCTATTTTAGAAAAGAATGTTGTCTGTAGTGTATTTCCAATCCAGTTCATCATTCGTCTGCAACAAATCCATCTATCTTTTGGATCTGTTGTTCCTGGATAAGCTGCAGTATTATTTCCCCACAATTTCCAACCATTCTGATTTATAGCTGTTACTACACCTACACCATTTAAATAGTTGGCCACATCTTGTCCAAAAACAACTTCTGTACCATCTTCTAATACTAAACCATCACCAACAATACTTTCATTACTTGGAGATTTAAATGGAACATCATCATAAGAAGCATCTGTATTTAATGTTACACAAGACGCCAAAACAGACATATGATATGTTTTTTCACCTAAAGAAATTTTTGGCCAATATACAATCAAATTCGGAGAAGTAATATTATTTTGGTTTTTCCAGTTATTTACATCACTATATTTTTTTACAGTAGAAGTATCTACATCTACAAGTGCCATACATCTAAAAGAGCCATTAATATTTTCACATTTTGCGTCCATTACTGCTGCTACTTCACTATCTGAACTCCATTTTGGCACTACAATTTGTCCAGGTACTAGATTAAATAATGGATATACATCTGCTACTACTTCTAATCCTTCAGATTTATTTGTAGTAATATCTACACCGCCAATAATTGCATCTGTATCAACCATACTTGGATCCACTTTGTCATATTCAAAATAAATGGTATCCGTAACATCTTCTTTTGTTACTGTTATTAAGAGCTTACCCTCATCATTGTAAGCTGCCATATATTCTGTTCCATATTTTAATTCTTCTCCCATTTCATCTTTTTTTACTTTTAGGGTGCTTAAAATTACTGGATCTTCTAAAATTACTTCTTTATTTGTTAAACTTTTTTGCGTACTTTCTACACTTTGTTTATGTTTTGTTATATCTAAAACATTAATAAATACTACTGGGCTAATACTATTTTTACTAAATGCTGCATCCATGTATTCGCAAAGTGTGTAATTATCCCAATCATCTGTATAACCAAAATTAGCTACCGCCTCTGCATAACTGTAGATTAAGGTAGCTTTATTTGTTGGTAACTGTGCTACTGGAGCATTAATTAAATATAATGGTGCTGTCCCTACTACTACTGGAAGCCCTGCACTAACTTCTATTGTAGGGACTAAAGAAGTTGCTTCTTCTTGTATATATATCCCATGCTGATAAGTAGTTGCCATTATTTATTTTCCTCCTTTTTTATATATTCAATGAGCTCTAGGACTGCTTGATACTCTAATGTACCTTTACTTTTAATATGTTTTTTAGCTATTCCTAGCATTTTAGGCTCTACAAATAAATTTTTAAATAACATGCATTTAGAAAATAAGTCTTTAAATGGTGGATATCCATAAGGAATACCGCATTTAAAGACTTTATTAGGGAATAATCCATATTTAATTATTGTTGGTCCTATATAGATAGATGCTACTTGTCTTGTCTTTTTATTGATATCCGTAATCATCTGTTATCAATCCTTCTTCTTCTATAGATTCTCCAATGTAAGTAGCTAATATATAAGCTCCCCACATTGGTCTTGGTTGTAATTCTTCATCAAGTATTTTAGTGGTTAATGGCATTGTCATTTGACAATCGCCAAAATGTCTTTTCTTTAATAGAGCCATTCTATTTTTTTCCAGCCAATTATAAATTAATCTGTATGCATCTTCTGCTACTTCATTGTAAGTCAGATATGTTATTAACATTTTTACCTCTGTTTGTCCGCCAGATAAATCTCTATAATTATCTGTTATTTCTTGCGGTCTAACTATAATACGAGGGCAAAGATTTTTTTTATCTTTGCTAGATATCATGTCTGGAATAAATCCTGTTATTACTTCAACTTGCTTTTCTTTACTATCATAAGTTTTATTAACATCTTTTAAATATTTAGCTATTTCATCAGCTAATTCAATTGCATTCATGTTTTCCTCACACGTTTTTGCTTAAGATATTAGCTATTTGTTTTTGTATATCCTCACCAAAAGTTTTTTGTACGTCTGTAGTAATTTTTGCATGTATTTGTGGATTTTTAGCCATATAAGAAGCAGAAGGGCCGTAAAATTCTTCTATTGCTCTTACACCTTTTGTCATGCCTACACCTCTTTTTTTAGGTCTAGGCTGTTTATCCCTCATGTTTTTATTTTTATAACGTTTGAAAACTCCGACATGTCCAGTAGAGGGCATTTCTTGCATAAAAGCACTTGTTATTTTACCGCCACCGCCTTTTTTTACTTGAGCCATTACTCCACTACTATTTTGACTAGCTTTAAAATAGCTTAAAGCTAAGACTTTACCTTTTATATTAATCTTAGCTTCTAGCTTTCCAGGTTTTGCACGTCTTATATATGTTCCGTACTTTCTTGCATTTGGTGAAGTTATTACATAATTTTTTCTAATACCTTTTATTACACCTGTTACTGCTGTTCTTGCAGACTTATTTAGTGCATTAGCTATGGCTTTATCTGCTCCTTTAGGAACTCCTGCCAACATTTTTTGCACTCTCTTGATGTCTTGGTCTTGTACTATAAAGCTCATGGCTGATTTTCCCCAAGCATTATTTTTAACATTCCCATATTATCTTCTACATTGACTACATAATAGGTTTCACTATCTAGGGTAAATAGTTTGCCATGTGTCGGTCGTTCTTCTAAATCCGCCAAAGCACAATATACATTTACTGTTTGCCCTGTTATTCCATCTAAACCAGTGGTACTACTAACTAGCATGTCTTTATTTGTTAGAGCTTGTACACTAGCCATACATTCACTACCATTTAAATTATGCAAATCTGCAAATTCTTGTGGATTTAAAAATATATTTTTTAAGTCTTTTTGTACCATCTGTCTAAATTTACTCATATTATTCGCCTGTCTTAACTGCATTTCCTAATAATTTTACCTGTCCAACTGCTGTAGCACTTTCTTTTTTTAGCGTACACATACCAGCAGGAACATCTGTACTTGTTTTTGTTAATTTTTTACCTGCAGTATTCCAGTAAAGCATATCTCCTACTTCAAAAGCGGTTGATGTATCTGCTGGTAAATTCCAAATACCTTCTAATGTTACTGTACCTACTTCATTTTGTGGAATTGGCATATTGCTAATACCAATACAACTTGTTCCAATAGGGACTACATCTCTATATGCTATTTCTTCACCTGCATTTTTATAGTTAATTACTTTTCCCATATCAAAAACTAATTCTGCCATTTTACTCACCTTTCTTATTTACCTTCATTTTTAATAATTCCACGTTTATCAATCACATTTACGCCATAATCCATATAAATTCTAAAGTCCATACCAAGATTTGTGAAAGATACTCTAGAATCTATTGTTGGTGTATCTTTACCATTTAAATATGTTACTTCAATGACTGGAGCAAGCATTGGATCTGCTACTACATACCAAGCTTTATTACTATAGCTATCTAATTCACCATCTACAATTAATCTAAGATTATTATTAAATGGATTTACAACACCACTATTTTTACCTTCTGGATCTGATGTAGATTTTAATAATTGCTGTGCTAATGTTTCTAATTCTGCTGGAACAATTAATGCATATGGCATTAAATTTAATGTTGTTTTTTCATCTACACCTTTTTGTGTTCTTAAAAGTTTTCTTGCTTCACCGAGGCTTGTTACACTTAAAGCACCTGCTGTTCCTTTATTTTCTGCTTCAAGAGTTAATCCACTAAGTGTTTTATATACAAGTTTATTAATACCATATTTAGCAGCATAAGCATAAGATTGTGGAATTTTAGATAAAGCACTCAAATCATCATTGATTATTGCTTGTCTAGATAAAGACCAAGAACGTCCAAAGGTTAATACAGAAGCAGTTGCTTCTTCTTCTGTGAACTTACTAGCTGTAAATTCTCCGTTTTCTTTAATTTCTACTAATTCTTGTGCTTCAGACAATCTGTAACGTTTAGCTGCTTTAAAATCTGTATTATTGCCTTTTCCTGTCCATGCTTCAAATGTAGTATTAGCTAGCTGATAAGATTTTGCCAAAGATTTATTGGCTACATTACTTAAAATACCAGGTAATTCACCTGTACCAATCATGGTAGTGCGTAAAAGCATCTCTGTATCTTTCATTCGTGCATTAGTATCGCCAGCTTTTTCTGCACAAATTACAAGATAATCTCTTAAACCCATTCCCATCATGTTTTGGCTACCTTCTGCTGGTTTTTCTACTCTAACTCCTGCTCTTAAAAGCAATGCATCTGTAGCTACTTCTCTAAATTTTTCTCTTTCTTCTGTACCGACTTGAACTCTTGTCGTATTAGAAGGCTTATTACTATTTTTTAATCTTTCTAAAATAGCATGTTCCACATCTTGTACAGATTTGTTTTCTCTAATAAATTTATCTATTTCTTCTGCTTCCAAATTAAAATTTCTGCCTAATGTGTTTATCTGTAAAATTCTTTCTTGTTCTGCTCTTTTAATATTCTCACTATTTTCTGTTACATTTGTATTTGGTTCTACATTTGTTTTTGGATCTACTGGATTATTCATGTTATTTTCTCCTCCTAAACTTCTTCCTACTCCTACTTCATTATCTGCTGGAACAGATACAATAGATATTTCGTATACGCTCCAACGCACTGCTACATATGCTGGGCCTGCAAATTTTCCGTTAGTAGATACAGAATTTGCTTGTACTTCTTCCCAATTATTAACAACATAACCAACAGATACTCCTCTTAAAGTTCCATTTTTTACCTTGTTAAAAATAGCATCAGACTCATCATCTTCATCAAATTGAACTTCTGCTTTTGCCTTACTATCTTCTATCCATGTTCGCAATACTTTACCTATTACTCTATTGCTGTTGTGATTGAAAAGTAGGCAACAAAGACCATTATCTACTCTTTGCATATCCACAGAACTTTCATCAATTTGCAAGATTTCATTGCCATACCAACGGCTTACTGGTGCTTCAGAAGCAAAAGATAATGTTACTGTTCGCTGTTCCTCATTTACAGCACTATCAATTATTATTTCCCTCTGTTGCATCAGAGCTGTTTGTGTCGGATTTTTTTGATTTTCCATTTATTTCACCACCACCAATATTATATTTTTCTTCTAATTGTTTTTTTAATGCTGCCACTTTAGCCTGACCTTCTAAGACTTCTCTATAATCTAGCCCAGATTTAGCACAAATATTTATTAAGTTATCTTGTCCAGTTTCTATAGCTGTTTTATTAGCATTTACTTCTTTTTGTGGATCTATCCAAGACCAACCAGGAGAAATCCATCTATGTTTTAGATACAGTTCTTTATTTTCCCAAAAGTCTTTTATATTTATAGTTCCTGCTAGTTGTGCACTTATGATTACTTCTGTATATATTTCATGTAAAAAATGCACATTTAGCCAACTTTGCCAATCCTCAAATGTCTTTTGGTCCTCTAAAAGATTTTGTCTAGCACTAGAATAATTTACATTACTCATATCTCTAGTTGCTGTTTCATAGCTTAAGCCAATCGCACTTGCTCCTATTCGGTGCATTGTAGATATAAATTCTTTTGCATTTTGTGCCTGTCCATTTGGAATTACAGAACTTATATCATCTCCCGGCTGGAGTTCCATTATCATACCAGACTTAATCTGTGTTTCTTTATAAGGTTCACGTTTAGAAGAAGTATTATTTCTACCTATATTGGCTATAGCAGGCAACGTTCTTTTAATAAATACTGTTAAAGCTGCTAAGATTTTTTCTTTCAAAGATACAGTATATATATAATCATCTGTATCATTTACCCTTGATAAAATTGCACTAAGTTCTGACATTTCCCTTACTTGGCTTGGCATTGTTTTAACCCACAACGGTATTACTCTTTGTGCATCTATACGTTCTGTTTTACCAGTATAGTAACCATCTGGAGCATAAACCTTTAAATGGTAAGCCACAGGTTTCTGATAAGCATTTAATTCAACACCATTTATAACTAGATTTCCATTTTTACCAGTTAAAACAGTATCATCTAAGTCGTCTACCTCTCTCAACTGTAATTGAAAAGGATATTTTTTATTTCCATTATATGTTTTAACAATTAAAATACCGCCATCAACTAGACGGCGGCGAATAATCATCTTGCATATTTCTGTAAAACTCATATTTCCTGTTACATCACAATTTCTAGGCATAGACCAATTAGCGAAAATTTCTTCTAATTTTGTCTGTAATTCTTCATCTCTACATTGGCTTTGTACTCTAAAACCAGAGCCAACAACATTTCTTTCGAAACTTTTTATAAGAGCTTGAATAAAGTCCGAGTTTCTTTCTCTATCCCTTGCCCTAGCACGTATAAAATCCCTTTGTGTTTCGTTTGTTTGTTCTGCTTTAGCATTGTATGGCACCCAAAACTGATTAGAATTTGTTATATTTCCTGCTTCATAGCTTCTTATTCCTTGTCGCCATGCCATACGTTTATAAGCTAATCTAGGAGAAATATAGCCTATAACTTTATCTAATACATTCAACGTTTTCACCTACCTTGAAAATACCGCTACACTACAACCACCCCCATTTTGTTGAGCTAATTGAATTTCTAATTGTCTACGTTCTTTGTATAACTCACCCAAACTAGCTCTTGTTATACTCCAACCGCCAACATTATAACTTTGTGCCCCACCTTCTATAGCTGCTATAGCTTCATCAATCGAAGCTAATCTTTCTTCTAGGCTTCTCAATATTATTCATCCCCTTTCAATTTGTCTAAATGTCTTACATGCATTAAATCTGCTGCCAAACTTGCATATACTTCACAATCCCAGTAGTGATTTTTGGCATGGCTTGTTTTTGGTACCCATGTATAAGTTTCATGATTATTTTTTATTTCTACTACTTTATGCTCACTTGTCATTTGTTCGGCGTATTCTATTTCTATATCTGCATGGAACATAAAAGCACCATACTTATACATTGGTCTTTGCATTTGTGATGCTATAACATCTTTGTATTTATCTACATTTACTAAATAAATAGTTTGCCCTAGACCTGCTTTAGTTTCTGTAGCATTTACATTATCTATTACCTTTTTTCTAAATCTGCTTTCAGATTTTAAATTAAATTCACCTTTACACGGCAAAACTATATTTCCCATTTGGCTTTGTATCTGCAGACAATAATCGTATACTTCTTCTGTTCTATAACCACTATCTATTAAACATAAATCTATTAGCCATTTTGGTTCCCCATTTGTATCACAAAACTTTTTATCTAGTAGTTCTGTTAGTTCATCAAAATTTTTTAAAGAACCATATAAGATATTTTGGCTTACTACACCATATCCCCATGCACGTACTACAAAATAAAGATTGTTTTTCTGTACGTCCACACCACAAGTAATAAGCTGTGTAAAATCTGGAACACAACCTTCTTGCAATTCTGTTCTTCTTGCAAATATTTGGTCTGTTTCCAATGCTGAAGCTGTATCTTCATATGGCATACCTAGCCAAGAATTCACAAAGTTTTGCATATCTACTGGATCATTTTTGCTGGCCAGAAATTCTCCAGCCACATCACCGAAAGTAAGCCATGGCGAATAGATAGAATTAATATGAAATGCTACAGATTTTGCATGGCCAACTGTTTTATTTTCTGCAATCCATTTGCCACGTTTTAGCATCTGCATTTTATGTCGGTCATCAATTCGACCGCCACATTTATTGCATACATAATAAGCAGCAGACCTTGCTAAAGTTATATCATTTTCCCCTTTTTCATTTTTTGGCCACTTGATATTATTTAGCTCAAACGTCTGATATTCTCCACAATGTGGGCATGGCACATAATAATGATATCTTTTATCTGCTTTTTCCCAGGCTATCCATATTGGGCCACTCTTGAAAACTGGTGTAGATGTTTTAAAAATCTTTGCATTAAAGCGGTTTTTAGTTCTTTCTTCTGCTAATTTTAACGGACTAGCTTCTTTTTTAGCCTTTTTAGGGAACTTTTCTATTTCATCTAATAAAATATACCTACTAGACCAGCTTGCTAACTTAGAAGGAGATTGAGCCGAAGCAAAGAATATAAATCCGCCATTAAACTTTAAAAGCGTATCTTTACTTTCATATTCATTAAACTTTTCTTTTAAAATCGGTGAACTATCTAGCATTTTTTGCAGTCTAAGTTCAGAAAAGTCTTTGCAAAACGTATCGTCAGGTAGTACATAAATAATTCTGTTAGGATTTTGGTCTATGATATACCCAACTATATTTAATAATGCTTCTGTACCGCCAATTTGAGTACATTTTAAAAATACAATTTCTTTTATATGCTCATCATTAAAGCTGTCCATTATCTTTTTTAGATATGGAACATTTGCTGTTTCCCATGGTCCTGGTTTATCTGTTTCATCTGCAGATAAAATTCTATTCTTATCTGCCCATTGGCTAACAGTTAATTTTTCTGGTGGCTTAAATGTTTGCATAGCCATAGCAATTATCTTATCTAAAGTCTGCTTAGAGCTATTACTTCTTCCTACTAGCTCCTGTCTTTGCAAGTTCATTTAGGCACCTCTCAATCTGTTTATCTATTTTTTCTTTGACTAGCAATGTTATTTCTGGATATTGTGAACTAATCTCTGTGGCAATCTGACTACTGGTGAATAATAAAATAGATTTTATTTTACTAAAACACTCTGTTAAGGTTTTATATACTTCTGCAGAAGCAATATATCTACCATTTAAGATATCCCTTTGAATTTCTGTCATTTCTGCTTTAAGTTCTCGGTATCTTGCATCTGCTTCTAATTTTCTGGCTTCTGGACTAGCGTCCTTTTGTTGTTCATATTTCCAAAGCATTAATTGACGTACGTCCCATTTACCACGTCCAACTTTTGGAGCACCTTTTTTTGCCCAACTAGATAACGTTTCTCTGCTTATGGAGAAAAAATCACAGGTATCGGCAGTTGTAAAAATAAATTTTTGCTCAATTTTCTCTCCAGCCATAACATCACCTCAACTTTACAAATCTTTATTTTTTTATAAAAAGAAAATAATTGTTATTTTAAAGGCTTTAAACTTGTTTTTTCCACTACCAAAAGACATTTAAATCAACCATTTGTCAACCCTATTTTTTAAAAATTTTAGAGCGATTTTTCGCAGTCGAGGTCCCGCATTAGCACACGGACCCCTTAAGAAGGACCCGCAAACTATCTTATGCTTTTCATTTCTGTTTCCATGATAGAAGCTATCTTTCTTAAACAAATAAATCTATTGTCCCATGTCTTGTACTCCGTTTCTGTGAATACAACTTTTGCTTTGGCTTCCTTGTAGACACTCTTAGTCTGTTGAACATCTGTATCTACATCTACCAAAGCTTTTAGCTTTAATTGATTAGCTTTAGGATATTGTTCCATATATAATAAAAGTTTCTCTGCTTGTATTTGCTTTAATAAGTCCTCGGCATCCGCCATAATATTTTTGTATCTGGCCAACTTTTCTGATACCAAAGCAAGTGTATTAGTAGCACAAGCAGTAAGTTCTATTATTTTTTTCGGTGTTGGATTAGTCGGTATAATAAATGGATTATCCATATATATTCTTTAAATACCTCCTGCATTTATCTCTTATTTCTTTTAATCTATCTGTATTATGGCGAGCATAATGACATTCATCACAAAGCACAACACCGCCACACATTTCATCTGTTTTATCCTGACCGCATGGATCGTGATGAAACTTATGACTATCATCTACATATTTTCCACATACAATACATCTATAGTTATCTCGCTCAAATATTTTTTGATTGAGTTCTCTTAGCTTCTTGCCTGTTAGTTTTACTCTTTTCTTTTTCTGTAGCATTTACTCACCACCAAAAAAAGAGATATTGCATTTGCAATACCTCTCTATATACATTATATATACATTATATATACATTATATATACATTATATATATGTAATATATACATTTAATATACATTATATATATTACTTATATACCTTATGTGAATTACTTTTAAATCTTCCGCTTTCTTTATGGCATGTATTTTTCACATGAACCAAATCTTTTATACTAAATGTTTTATCTTGGTCCCTAGTATAATTTAAACACTTGCCATATTTCAGCTTTATTTTTCTATGTGTACATGTATTTTCTACATTGTAATAGCATTTATGCTTATAACATTTTATTACTGTCATGTTTTCACCTTCTTGCAAAAGAAAAAGACAGCCTAATTTGACTGCCTTTTCTTTCTCATGTATGGAAGTGAAGTCATATTAAGTTGTCCTGATTAAGAAATACCATTAGTTAAACGCTTTCCTAATTTCTACTGTAAAAAATTATAGCATTGTTTTTCCTCAAATAAAAGGGCATCTTTTTTCCACCTTTTTCTCACCTTATATGGCATCTCCGCCAAAGAATTTTATAGTTAAAATATCTATTAATTTTATTCTATTTCTATATATTGTTTTTGTATCACAGTTTAATTCACTTGCTATATTATCCACACTCATATTGTTGAAGTATTGCATTTCTATGATTTTATTATATGGTTCATCTTTTATGGCTTCCATTGCTCTCTCTATTTCTTTTGTCGCTCTTATATCTCGCAACATAGATTTTCTTATCTTTATACTTTCGATAAGCCTTCTTTCCTCTAAATCATTATTTAAATATTTATCTATATTATTATTAGGACTTACTATGTGAATTGCTGGAACTGTTTCAAATTTTTCTTTTTTAATATCCTCTAAATCCTTTTTAAACTCCTCTATATTTTGCTTTAGAATAGGATAAGATTTTAATTTCTTAATTGTTTCTTTCTTAAGCTGTTTTGTTTTATTATCCGCCATAATATACCTATCTTCCTTAATATCTTTTTTCTAAAGTTTTCTTAATGTCGTCTAAGTAAACATTATCTCCTTTTGTTATTTTCCCATATATTTCACACATGGCTATATTTGCCATTTTAGATGCATCTTTACCAGTGAAAACCATAAGTGTTTTATCTTTTTGTTTTCTATCTATGAAGTTTACGTTTAATTTTACTTTATCTTCTTCTGGTAATTTGTGAAGCTGTGATATGCTTTTTACACTTATTTTTTTAGAGTTTAAATATATGAATTGAGCCATTCTTTTTTACTCCTAATTTATTTCTTACATATCCCCATATACTTCCACGTTTTTTATTATTTTCTAACTCCATATATATTCTTGATATTTCATTTTCAACTTCATATATCTTTTTATATCTTCCAATTACTACTGTATCAGATAATAACCTTCCTAATTTTGCCTTAATTAAAAATGCACTCATTGTTCTATCAAATTCTATAGTTACATAATCTACTAGGTCTTTTTTTACTATTCCTATATTACCTTTTATATATTTACTCACCTTTATCACTCCTATTTATCTGAAGCATGCACATTAGCACTACTCCTGCAAAACAACCTATCCAACCGCCAATAATTAAGCCTGCTATAAACATATTATTCACCTATCTTAAAAAAACAGACATTTACTAATCATAGTTCTTCAATCCGTTCTTTAAGTCCAATTATTTTAGCCTCTTCAGAATTAAAAAATTTATTTTTTTCTTTATAAAATTTACTCCTTAAATATTCGTTTTCTTGTCTTAATTCCTCTATCATTTTGTTATTCATGGATATTTTTTTGCCTATATAACTAATCTCTTGAATTTTTAACTCTAAGATAATTTCTGCTTTCACTCTTGATTTATATTCATAATTTTTTAAACTGTTCATATTACCTAGCATTTAAAAATCTCACCTTCCTAATTATCCCTGTTTTTAATAAATTCATTCATCATCTTCACCTTTTCCTAAATACTTATTAACTGCTTTTGTTATACCTCTATCACAGCTTAAGCAATAGAATTTTTCTTTGTATATAGTTGTATATATCATATCTCCATCAACTTCTTCGCCAAATTCATCAAACCATGTATTTTGTGTACCTCTCATAGGTTGTTCAGACCTAAATCCTGTTTCTTCTTTACAATATGGGCATATAAACGCTTCTTTATTCATTTTTTACCCTCCAATTTTTCTTTGTATAATCAGTAAGGTCAACGAAAGTAAATTCATTTATTTTTATCGACTGAATAGCATAAATATTTTTATTTGTTTTTAACTCATTTTCTAGGCTCTCTTTGTTTCCAAAGTACCTAATAATATCTCTAACTTTTCCATTTCCGTGTTTTTCTATTGGTAAATATACTTCATCTACTTTTTCTGTTGGCTCATCATCTAATGTTATTTTTTCAGTAACAAAATATGACAAGTCATCAAAAAAATAAATGTTATATCTTACTTCCCTAAGTGCTTTTTCTTGGCTTGTAAAAATACCACATAAATCAACTACATAATCTTCATCTGGATTTCCCCATGGCATTTCATGTCTTAAGAGTAGTAAATAATATTCTTTTATTTTTTCCATATCTTCTGCACCTCGCTATTAATATTTTTTGCTTTTTCTATCTCCATACTTCTTACCATTTCTACACATTCTTCTGTATAGTGTGGTTTTACATATGGGCATGGTTCTTTCATTATCGTGCAGATATAACCTACATCTGCATCATATTCTGTATGTGGGCACATTATTTATCATCTCCCCAATCCGCCACGTCAAATGGTTCATCTTCAAAATAATATTTTCTATCTGCATTTTTCTTTAATGCTCTATCAAAAAATGTATCGAAATCTAAGCAATAATGTTTTCCAAATATAATAAATAATAATCTCATATAACTTTGTGCTGCTTGACTTACATCAAATGCTTCAAAAAATGCTTTTTCTATTTCTTCAATGGATATATACTGCTTTCTATTAATTTTATTTAATAGATTAGCATTTTCTGCTCCTAGTTCTGTAAATTCTTCAGCAACTTTTGAAAATTGCTCCTTTAAATCGTTATCCAGTAATTTCTTACAAAAAGGTAGCTTTTTATGTTTAAATCTTTTTTTACTCATTTTTCGTTTTCCTTATTCAATAAATTGAGAATATAAGTATCAAATTTAGGTTTTTTTGGTCTTATTAAATCATCAATAGATACTTCAAGTAAGTCGGCAATTTTGCATAGTGTTTCGTATTTTGGTTCACGATTTCTGACTTCATAACCTGTATAAGTTGAATAAGGTATATTTAATGCTTCCGCAAAATCCTTTGCTTGTTTATAACCTGCCTTTTGTCTATAATGTCTTAAATTTTTACTAAAATTACTCAATTAACTTCACCGCCATAATCGTTCCTACTATTGCTGTTAATAGTAGGCTTATTTTACATATTAATTCCGTTCTTCTTCTTTTTCTTAAATACTCAATATCTTTATTTAACATCTCACACCTCTTAAATAATTGACATTAAAAAATATATAGCAAGTAAAATTAAACTAATAATAGCAATCGGTTTAATAAGACTAATAAATACACAAATAAAAATAATAATAAGCATTGGAATAGCTATATATGTTAAGCAAACAACAAAAGGAACAAAACCAACAATTAAACCTATTACAGATAAAAATAAAAGTAACAATATTTTTAGAAAAAGCATTTTAATCTCCTATTTTATACTCTTCTTTTCGTTCTACTTTTCCACCATTTTTTAAATCCAAAAAATTTACGTTGCCATTAAATTTAACTCTATAGGCTTGTATATCTTCTGGTCTTAAATACTGGCGTCTGTATTGCTCGTATATAAGTCTCCAGTATTTCCAAGGTACAAAGAAAAATTGGTCTTGTATTCCTATTACTACACCTGTTATAGCACCTAATTTATAGTGCTTTTCCAGGCATTCCATTTGATTTTCTGTAAGCACATCTGCACGAATTTTATCTGTAGATGTATACTTAGCTTCAAATACGATTGATAAACCATTTCTCAATGTTCCTTTGAAATCTGGCTGTGATTTAGAAGTAAATCTACCTTTAAAAAATCCATTTTCCAAAGGTTTTGATACCTTGAATGGTTCTGGTGTCTTTTCTATAAAGGCTCTTTCTTGTAGGTTATATGCCATACAACCGCCAATGATTTCACTTTCAAACAAGGCTCCATTTTTATTATTGATAAGACCTCTTAGACTTCTATCCATGTTTATACCTCCAGTTCTTTTTTCATAATTCCCCATACCAGCACCAATTATCTTTAAACCATGCTAATAAATCTAAATATTCTTGTGCTTTGTTATATGTAGAAAATATCTTATTGTTTTTTTCTACATATCTATTGCCTTCTAATTCTGAACCAATATCTTTTGTATATACTGTATATTGGTTATGATCTAATTCATACACATAGTAAATATGCTTTCCATCTGTGTATTTATCGTTTTTATTCATGCGATATCACTCTTTCTACCTGTCCTTGCATAAAATTTATACTCTGCAAGTTTCTGTATATATACCATGTCAGGATAATAAGCCTTTACTATCCCATAACTTAATTCAGTTCTTTTTGATATCTCCCTAAACTTACAAATAAAATCATTACCTCTTCTTATTTTTAATTTTCTCTGTTCTATTCTCTCCTTTCTCTTCTTTAAAAATTCTCTTAACATCTTATTTTTTCTCAATCTCTTGCATTCACTTGAACAGCATTTAATACGTGAACTTGTTGTTTTAAATGTTGCACCGCAATATTCACATTTTTTCTCTATTATCTTGGGCTTATACAATTTATTCACCCCAATCTTCTATTACCTCTGGTACATCTATATTTTCCAAAGGCTTTCGATATTTGCTTTTCTTAAACTTCTGATACTGGCTATCTATTCTATACATGGTTATTCTTTGTACCCTGCAACATTCATAGTAACCGCCATTATCTGCCCAGCCATAGCCATCATAAATAGAGTTTTTATCTATGATGTAGCCTTTTGGGGCTTTTTTTGTTGCCATGTTCCACCATCTATTATTTTTTATAACTTTGGTGGTTACTAATGGCATTTTTAAATTTTTAGATGCACAAAATCTTTTCTTATGCACCTTTTCCTTTCTGTAGAATTGCTCCCTACTGTTTTTTATTAAGTAAGAAGCCAGCTTTTTATATTCCCCACTGTAATCTAAATGTCTTATCGTTACTCTTGGGTATTTACATTCTTCTGTACCAACTATTCTTTGCCATGCTTTAGTTAGTACATCTGTATCGAGCTTGTTCATCACAATATGAAAGTGAATCATACCTTTTTTTGTGATACCAGCCACATAAATATACTTGAGCTTTTTTTCTTCTCGCTTGTATATTCTTCTTACTGTGTCCAAAAATGTATTTATATTTTTTCTGGCCACATCTATATCTACTTTTTGATGTGGTGGATAATTTAGCGTTAAGAATAAATCTCCACCTTCAAAATTTTCATTTAACTTATACCTACAGATACGCTCTGCTTTTTTATCTTGATAGCGTAGCTGTTTTAATGGTGTCTTACCTAGTGCAGGGCCATTAGGTATATTCTTTCCATATCTACCACTATAATATTGGTAGTAGTCTATATAATTTTTTCCATATACCTTTTTCTGCACTAGTGCCATATTTCTAAGCCTCCTTGTTTTTATTTTCCTGTTAAAATAATACCTTTAGCAGGTCCACAAAACGCTCCACCGAACGCTTAAAAAAATTGACACCTAACCATTATTGATATATAATTTAATTAAACTTTATATGTGGTTAGTTTTAAGCCCTTAGGTTATTCGCAGTGACCTAAGGGCTTCGCCATTTTTTAAGCCAGTAGAACGTTTTGTGTTTCTACTTAACTATCTTTTCTATAAGAGCTGTTGACATACTCCCCATGCCTAAAGGCAGGGGATTCTTGGATACAAACGATACTTGCCTACTAAAATAGCAGGTCTTACTATATCTCTCCAAAGAAGGTTGATGCCCCAACCTTCCATATATTTATAGCAGCATTTCTATCTCTATCGTGGCTGGTTTTGCACTTTGCGCAAATCCACTCACGAACTGCCAAATTTTTAGTTTCAGGATTTTTTGTACCACAAACATGGCAAAATGTGAATTAATGTCTCTATTCTGGACTTTTAAAAATCTGTAATTCGTTAATATTTATCCCTCCCCTATATTGAGCAGTACACACCCAGCAAGCCTTTTTAAATCATCTATAATCATTTACTTTTTAGAGGTCGTGGCAGTTTTGCTTACTGGGTTTGTACTGCCCAATATTTTTATTAATTTAGCCATAGTTATTAAAATACGTTATATAATAACTATCGACAAAGTTTTCTTCATTTTGCAAGTAGATATATAACTCATCTCAATCTCTATATATCTACTTGCATTTTTTATGCTGTTTTTAAACCTCATCATGCTATTTTTTTGTTTTTAGCATTATTTTCCGCTACTTGAGCAACTTTTACTAAAGATAAAAAATATCTTTGATTTTCTGGATTTAACTGTTTAAAGATTTTAATTGTTTCATTTACATAATCTTTTTCCATATAACTCACCTCATTTTTATTAATATAAAGTTATTTTTATTAAAAAAACACGAGGATAATTATATCCTCGTGTTTTAAAAATTATAAATTTATACGCGTGCAACTCCGTCTTTAATTGCTGCGTCTGCAACTGCTTTTGCTACCGTTTCTTTAATTCTTTCATCAAATGCATAAGGAAGAATATAATCAACGCTGAGCTTATCATCATCGACAAGAGATGCAATGGCATACGCTGCGGCAATTTTCATATTTTCTGTGATTTGGCTTGCTCTTACATCGAGTGCGCCGCGGAAAATTCCCGGAAATGCAACAACATTGTTAATCTGATTTGGAAAATCAGAGCGACCCGTTCCTACAATTTTAGCACCTGCCGCTTTAGCTTCATCAGGCATAATTTCAGGTGTAGGATTTGCCATAGCAAGTACAACAGGGTCGGTATTCATAGTTTTAATCATATCTTGTGTAAGAACACCCGGTGCTGAAACACCGATGAAAATATCCGCACCCTTAACTGCTTGTGCAAGTGTACCTTTTGTCATTTCTCTATTTGTAACCTGTGCAATAGCTTGCTTTGAAGGGTTAAGATTATCCCTGCCTTCATAAATAGCGCCTGTTCTGTCACAAAGAATAACATCGCGAAGACCCAAAGTCATAAGAAGCTTTGCAATTGCAATGCCTGCCGCACCCGAACCGTTGATTACAGCTTTACATTCACCGAGTTTTTTGCCTGTAAGCCTTGTTGCATTGATAAGAGCCGCTGAAACAACAACTGCCGTACCGTGCTGGTCATCATGGAAAATAGGAATATCGCACTTTGCTTTAAGCTTTTCCTCAATTTCAAAACAACGAGGAGCCGAAATATCTTCAAGATTTATTCCGCCGAATGAACCGCTGATATTATAAACGGTTTCAACAAATTCATCCACATTTTTTGTGCGCACACAAAGCGGAAATGCATCAACATCACCGAATTCTTTAAAAAGCACACATTTGCCTTCCATAACCGGCATACCTGCCTCAGGGCCAATATCGCCAAGGCCCAAAACAGCAGTACCGTCTGTAATTACTGCCACCATATTCCAGCGCCTTGTAAGCTCCCAGCTCTTGTTATAATCATCTTTAATAGCAAGGCACGGTTCTGCTACACCCGGTGTGTATGCCAATGAAAGCGAGTCCTTATCATTAACCTTTGCCCTTGCATTTACCTCTATTTTACCTTTCCACTGGCCGTGGAGTTTTAATGATTCCTTACGATAATCCATAGTTTGTGCCACCTCATATTTAAGCTTTATATATTATTCCCAAGGGAACTTATACTGTGTAAGGCCGAGTTCATCGCGAACTTCAGTCATCTCTTTTTGAACAGATTCGTTAATCGGAACACCGCTGTTCTTACGCTGCTGCCAAATATCCCATTCCTTTTCACCGGCCGTGTAAATTCTGTCACATCCCGGTGCTTTTTGCGAGTTACGAACCGAGCGGATAATTTCGCCTGCTTTCTTCCTTGTTTCATCCTCACCGATAAAATGGCCCGTATCAATAGCAATAAAGAAATGACCGAGATGATAAGGAACAAGATTTCCGTTTTCATCCTTACCGTTAAGTGCTTTGCCGTAATTACCGTCTTGCAAAACAGCAGAGAGAAGCTCAATTACCATAGCATAGCCATAGCCTTTATATCCGCCTAAAGCTTCGCCTATGCCGCCGAGTGTTGTAAGTGCCGCGTCGCCTGAACGAATCTTTTTAAGTGCTTCGCCTGCGTCACCGCTGATTTCCTTACC
>OHEF01000283.1_pt1 | contig 32228 bp, 37 predicted proteins | sample 1567171 | NCBI WGS metagenome assembly OHEF01 (sample SAMEA3879576, study PRJEB24766) | human gut metagenome | biome: human-associated habitat; feature: feces | place: USA | collected 1985/1987
GGTATGATAGGAGTCTCCAAAACTTTTGGTGGGAGTTCGATTCTCTCATCCCCTGTTTGATTGGCGTCAGAAACCTTGATTTTACAAGGCTTCTGGCGTTTTTATTTATATAAGAAAAGTTGACTTAGCCGTACGGCTTATTGTATAATCAGAATTATACAAAATTAGCCGTACGGCTTATTTGCAAAGCGTATATATATAATTTAGCCGTACGACCATATGATGCGTATGAAGTTATGTGTTGATAATTTGATATAGAAAGACGAGGAATATGTATGAAAATAATAGATTCAAAATCTTTGGGTGAGACAATCAGAATAAGAAGAAAAGAACTGAAATATACTCAGGCTTATATAGCAGAATTTACAGGATTTAGTGTAAGTTTTATTTCGGATTTGGAAAGAGGTAAGGCTACAGCAGAAATCGGAAAGGCAATTACAATTATCAATTTACTGGGAATGGATATTCTCGTAGAAAAGAGAGGTTAGAATATGAGAAATTTGGGGGTTTGGATAGAGATTGGTGGCTTGCAGACATATGTAGGTCGTATAATTGGAGAAAAAGAAGAAGATGCTAGATTCTCATATGCAGAAGAGTATTTATCTGGTAACATAGCCAGACCGATATCAATTCATTTGCCATTATCTGAAAATGCATTTTCCGTTGATGATACAAGGAATTTTTTTGAAGGTTTGTTACCTGAAGGATTTACCAGAAGATGTGTGGCTGGGTTATTGCATACAGACGCAAATAATTATCTGTCATTATTAGCCGGGTTAGGTAATGAGTGTCTGGGAGCAATAAAAATTACAGATGAGAATAACGAAGTAGTAAATGCAGATTATCAGAAATTGACAATTGATGAGGTTAGTCAGTTGGCAAGAGAAGGAGCAATGGAGACTGCGGAGTTAGTCACAAAGTCACATTTGTCACTTACAGGAGCATCTGGAAAGGCTGGGTTATATTATGATGAAAATAATAAAGCTTGGTATTTACCCAAAGGGTCAGCGCCAAGTACACATATAGTAAAGCAGAGTCATGTAAGGCTTGACGGAATAGTTACAAATGAGCAGTTGTGTATGATGACGGCAGGAAATATGGGAATAGAGATTCCTGAAAGTTTTATAGTCAATGTCGGGGATGGCAGAGATGAGGAAGTTTTGCTAGCAACTAAAAGATATGATCGTGCAATAAAGGACGGATTAAAAAAAATCAATGGGTTAAGTGTTCCGTACAGGTTACATCAGGAAGATTTCTCTCAAGCGATGGGAATTTCGGCGCATAACAAATATGAGAGTGATAATGCCGGATATTTAAAAATGATGTTTGAGATCATAAGACAGAAATCGTTCAACCCGATAGCAGATCAATTGAAAATGTGGGATATATGTATATTCAATTACCTAATAGGCAATACAGATAATCATATCAAAAATGTTTCATTGCTTTATGATGAAGAGTTGAAAACAGTACGTTTGGCACCGGCATATGACATATTGAGTACTGTGATATATACAAGCAGTACCAGAGATATGGCATTTAGTATTGGGAATGAGTATGATATCGAAAAGATCACCAGAGATTCATTTAGAAGAGAAGCGGCTAATATTGGACTAGGAGAGCAAATGGCCATGAAGCGGTTTGATTATTTGGCAAATGCGTTTCCGTATGCGTTGAATAAGGCATGTGATGAATTACTGGGCAAAGGATTTAACAAGGCGATTGATATTTATGAGAGAATTAGGGACAAGAGGAGAGAGTTTATTTCATAAGAAATACAAGATCAATGACTAATGCTTGGACTATGCAAGAAGGGACAGAACGTTTTAGTAAAATACGACAAAAACATAATAAGGATTTTGTTATGGGTTATGCGTTTAACCTTTGTAAAAATCAGATCTTGATTGTACCATGTAATTACAAATTCAGGTAAAGAGGGTATGGATATGATACATAACAGGGTTAGGATTGTGGATGTCGCAGATGCACTAGGACTTAGTACCGCAACTGTCTCAAAAGTGATTCATGGAAATACAGAAAAGATTTCAGATGAAACAGTAAAACGTGTTCAGCAGGAGCTTGAAAGGACAGGATATATCCCGAATATGGCAGGCATTCTGCTTGCGATAAACAACTCAAGAATCATCGGAGTGGTGGTGAATGACCATGTGAAGTATGAGGGGAGGGTTTTAGAAGATGGATTCGTGATGGCATCACTGAATGTCTGCTCGCGGCATATGTATTCGAATGGGGAATTATAGGCGTATACACATTGCTCACTACGGAAGAAATATTCAGATTAGCCGTATCGCTGGCGATTTTTAGAAAGCGCAAATGGATGATCAGTTTGTCATAGCGTTATGCTATGATAAATAACAAAGCGGGTGTAGTATTGCTCCGCGGTAAATTCTTATTTTCTGTGCGAAGGAGAATATATATTGAGAGTTATATCTAAAGATGAAGCAATCATTTTATGGGAAAAATTAAATAATGAATTTAAGTTTAAGCCGGGAACAGACATCACTGGCGAATGGATTATAATACCAGGCGATACAAAAAAGTATCATAAAGCGACTCCCTGGAGTGAAGAACAAGAGAAGATAATCAATTCAATTTTGAAGGAATTAGGACTGGAAAAAATGTATACCTTAGACTGGAATCATGATTGTTTTGAATTCTCACCAATGGAAGATATTTCAATGAATTATAACTATTATGATCCTGATAGACAATGTCAAGTGTATTTTCCAACATATTATCCAGATGGAGATTATTATTTTTTCATTGATAGCACATGGGATTGTGGAATCTTCGGTCATCCCTGGCGAAATGAAATTATAGTAATGGGAAAAGAACTGATTAAAAGGTTTGAAAAAAACAAGGAAATACTAGGACTTTAAAGATATGGAATTAAGACTATTACGCTATTTTCTGACAGTAGCAAAGGAACAGAGCTTTACAAAGGCAGCAGAACAATTGCATATTACTCAGCCAAAAAAGAGTTTATAAAAAAGGAAGATCTCATAGGAAAAACATTGATCCTGCCCGAAAGAGGAAATGTTCAAAGTGAACTTGCCAATTGGTTTGGAAAAGACTTTTCGAAACTGCAGATTGCTTTTACGAGTAATCTTGGAACCAATGCCGGAGTCATGGCAGCAAATGGATTGGGGTATCCGATATCAATCGAAGGTGCTGCAAAGTATTGGAGAGATGACATTCTTGTACAACGAAAAATTTTTCCTGAAATTACGACAAGTACTGTGATTGCCTGGAGACGAAACATTCCATATTCCCTGGCGGTCAGTAAGATGATAGAAGAAATAAATGCTTTTCAGGCATAGGAGAGAATTTAATTGACAAGACTCTTGAATTTGTATCCAGGTGGTAGGGGATGAAATACCAGTTATTGACAAAAAGTTATAAATGATATAGTATAGCAACAATTAAAAAGAGCTTGTCTCGGCACGTAAGAAGACTATAGATTTTGCTGTTTCTGAACATAACAGTTTTATCTATAGTCTTTTTATTTGGCAACAGGAGGTTGTATGAGTAAAAGAGAGTGGATAAAGAAGATAACTGTTATAATAATTGGTTCAGTTATTGCCGCATATGGTATAACCCTGGCATTGTATGCCGGATTTGGCGGTGCAACGCTTGCGGTATTATGGCAGGGAATATCCGGTACGTTTCATGTGAGTATTGGAGCAGCGTCGTTTATCGTGGCTGTGATTATGATCTTGTTTGTTCTCATATATGACAGATCGCAGATACATATAGGAACGATACTTTACCAGATCGTTTACAGCTTGTGTGTTGATCTGTTTGCGCAAATGCATGTCTACAGCAAATACATGTGGCTCAATATGTTGATCATGCTCGTCGGAATTGTGCTGTTTGCGGTGGGAACAGGACTGTATGCGGCAGCAGACCTTGGGCGTGGTTCGTACGAGGCTGTGACATTTGCACTTGCAGAGAAGAATCACTGGCAGGTGAAGATAGTCAGGATGATACTTGATGCGGCCATGGTTGTGATAGGTGTGATCCTTGGGGGAAAGTTCGGTGTGTGTACGGTTGTTACTGTGATTGTATCGGGGCCAATAATTCAGTTTACTGTTGGGAGAGCAAAGAGAATCATAAAACTATAAATTCTCTTTCCTATATTCATTCGGCGTAATCCCATAGTGCCTGTGAAACAACTCACAGAAATAGCTCGTACCGGAAAATCCATAGGCGTATGTCACATCAGTCACGGACATAGAAGAGTTTCTAAGCATAGCACATCCCTTTTCAAGGCGATAGTTGTTCAGGTATTGCATGGGTGATACCGACAGGTATCTCTGGAAAAGAGATGTGCATTTTGTTTTGCAGCAGCTTCCGGCGCTGGAGATGTCTTTGAGCAATAGCTTGCCTGGATAATTCTTCTGGATGACTCCAATCATGGCGGTGAGTGACAGGAGGTCATATGAATTTTCTACATTCTTATTCTGAGTATCCATAGTGCAGGCATCTGCTGTTGACAAAGTTGCAAATTATAACTGTACGATCCTTGATGTTGCCAAGGTGAAAATAGGTGACAATTGTTTCATGGCGCCAAATGTAGCGATATACACAGCAGGTCATCCGATATATCCTGATGTGCGAAGTGCTATGTGGGAGTATGGCAAGGAAGTGACCTTTGGGGACAACGTGTGGATAGGCGGCAACACTGTGATCTGCCCTGGCGTGCATATTGGAAGTAACGTTATAATCGGTGCGGGCAGTGTTGTTACAAAGGATATCCCTGATTGGGCAGTTGCAGCGGGAAATCCATGTAAGGTGCTTCGCATGATCACAGAGGATGACAAGAGAAGACTTTTCCGCGATGAGGAGATAGACGATGAAGCCTGGGCTGAGATCTGCCAGAAGCTGGGCTGGTAATGTTACACCACAGGTTCATTGAATTTTTCTGGGTGTCAGTGCATAATGAGAACAACGTGGGCTGATACGATTCAATCCGAGGTTACATTACTTGTGACCTATCCTGTTGCGAAAGATATAGGACGCTGGCAGGCAGCGAAAAACTTTGCTCCAATGCCGAACGTAAGGGTCGGTCTCGTTGTTCGGACAACAGAAAAATCAGTCATTAGAGGGTGGGAGTATTACTGAGGCAATACACCATCCTCTTAAATTTGTGCTGTTCATCATACTTAATATAACTTATGAATTTGTCTGATTGAATTTAAAATAATTAGTGCTAAAATGAAGTTGGTTAGGAAAAACTAACTAGATGAGTATACAGACGAAAGGTGGTTATATTTGTGATGAGCATTTTACTGAGTATAGGTCTTGTTGTTTACATAATATTACTTATAATAAGCTGTAAGAATAAGGGTAATAAGAAGATACAGATTGCAACGCAGTTGGTTCAGGGCGCACTATGGACTCTGCTTGCGGTGGACAACTGGCAGAATGGACACTTGATTACACTGATCGTATATGTGGTGATCATTGTACTTTCATTTGCAGGGGTCGTGCATTTGGTTGTTAAGAAGTAGGAGAGACTTAGATTAATATTGATTTGAGGTTGTGTCAGAGGAGATGATGTGGTTATGTCATATGAAGAGTATAAAAACATGAATGTTCGTATAGAACTGCTAGAAATTCTGGCTGAGGCAGAAGATGATGTGAGAAATGTCAGGGTTGCCCCTGCATCCGAGACATTTGGCGATTTGAGAAAAATGCTTCAAGAGGGGTGAGCTGTTTTAAAAGTCTGCTCAGGCGGTTGGCGGTGCTGTTGGTCACAATCCAATATCAATCGTCATCCCGTGTCACAGAGTAGTCGGTACAAATGGAAGTTTGACCGGTTATGCAGGTGGAATAGACAAGAAGATCAAGCTGTTGGAGATAGAGAAAACAGATATGAAAGATTTATTCAGACCTAAGAAAGGAGCAGATCAGTTTATGCCGCACACCCTGCAGACCTCATGAACCCAGCGGTCGGCGTCAAGCAGCAGTTCTTCGTGCTGCAGATCAAATTCACAGATATCCGGATCGGCGAAACACTTCCTGTAACGCTCAAGATATTTCTCACCCATTTTCTTGGCGTAGAATACGTGGATAGTCGTTCCGGGTACGTTTATGTGTTCTCCAACGCTTGTGTACAGGTCGGTGCAGAACTGATTCTTCATGGACTCCTTGGATATGAATGAAAAGTCTATTCCACTTCCTTTGCCCATGATCTCCATGAATTTCTTCATATATTCAGAACTGTCATTTCCTTCGTTCATTTTCTTCTCAAATACTTTTTTTAGAATACCGCTTTCCTCGCCGGTGATAAAAGGATAGAACATAGGCATCATGATGGCTGTCTCAAGCTTTGCCAGCCACTTTGGCGCCTGATCCATGTCGCTTGAACCTATGATTCCATGATCTATATGTATATTCTGACGCCCGATCAGGAGAGAGACAAATGAACCTCCGAGGGAACAGCCGTACGCTGCAAACAGCTTTCCGTCAAGCTTATCTTTGATGTAGTTCTCAACCTTCAGAACTTCGTCAAGCTCTGAAATAAATGTAGAATTCTCCGTATCGTCAAATCCACTGTAGCTGACAACCAGAGTATGAAAGTGCTCCTGAAGCCCATCAAGAACGTGTCCAAAGTTGGTTTTCCAATAGTAGCAGGTGCCAGGAAAGAGCATGATGCTCGGTTTATTTTTATCCCCGAATTCGTAAATTTTCATAAAAATATTCTCCCGATTGTTTGTTAATGTGCTAAAATCAAGTACGTTAGACATACCTAACTAATACAGATACTAGCACTGGCGAAAGCGACTGTCAATGTAAGTTCTTAATTGTCCCATATCTCCGGAATCAATGCCCTTGTCTTGACTTCAATTAAAACATAACGGTGTTTTTGTATGTTGTAGAACAGCATATCAATAAATTTTTTAGCATCTCCGACAAAAAAGGGTATTCTTTGCTGACAAAAGCAAATTCACGATCTAATTCAAGAAGAATTTTTGGGGAATTATCCATGATTGCATATTTCAATTCTTTTTCATCATACCCTTTTCTGAGATTAAGAAAATGCAAAGAGGAAAGTCAGAGAATGAGAATTATTACTATTTTCTTGACAATAAAATAAAAACAGAATATAATCCTTATTAAGAACTAATCCCAATAATGAGTGGCGACAAGCAGGAGAAATGCCATTCAAAAAAATCTTGATATATTGGTAGAGGAAGGTGCATAAAGTGCAGCGAGATTTTTGATGCGGATATGGATGAAATTACCGAATTTTCTGGAAAAAATTCGTAACATTCATGGAATTGAATTTTTGGATTATGATATTTCATTTAAAGACATTTGCCCGAAATGCAGGGAGAAAAATAGTAAAGAAAACGGAGGTAAAAGAGATGGCAGTAAACAAATATGCAGGAACACAGACAGAGAAGAATTTACAGGAGGCATTTGCAGGGGAATCACAGGCAAGAAATAAGTATACCTATTTTGCTTCTGTAGCGAAAAAGGAAGGTTACGAGCAGATGTCAGCATTGTTTTTAAAGACTGCAGATAATGAGAAAGAACATGCAAAGATGTGGTTCAAGGAATTAGCAGGAATTGGTGATACAAAGGAAAACCTGGCGGCAGCGGCAGAAGGCGAAAATTATGAGTGGACAGATATGTATGATGGCTTTGCTAAAACAGCTGAGGAAGAAGGATTCCCTGAGCTTGCAGCAAAATTCAGGGCAGTAGGTGAGATTGAGAAGCACCATGAGGAAAGATATCGTGCACTTCTTAAGAATATTGAAACTGCACAGGTATTTGAAAAGAGCGAAGTTAAGGTATGGGAATGCCGTAACTGCGGACATATTGTGGTAGGAACTAAGGCGCCTGAAGTATGTCCGGTATGTAATCATCCACAGAGCTATTTTGAAGTACATGAAGAGAATTATTAAGGAGATGAGATTATTACGAAGAAGAAAGTGATTAATTCAAAAAAAGCAGTAATGATAGGCTGTGGCTTTGTTGGTTCTGCATCGGTATTTGCTCTGATGCAGAGTGGCTTGTTTACAGAGATTGTCCTTATCGATGCAGATAAGAACAAGGCAGAAGGAGAAGCGATGGATATCAGTCATGGTATTCCATTTGCGAGTCCGATGAAAATATATGCCGGAGATTATGATGATGTGGCTGATGCTGCAATTGTTGTCATATCTGCCGGAGCGGGACAGAAACCGGGAGAGACAAGGCTTGATCTCGTAAATAAAAATGTAGCAATATTTAAGTCAATCATTCCTGAAATAGCAAAGAGAAATTTTGCAGGTATCATGCTTGTAGTTGCGAATCCGGTAGATATCCTGACTCAGGTAGCCATAAAGTTATCAGGACTTCCAGAAAACAGGGTTATTGGATCGGGTACTGTGTTAGATAGTGCCAGATTAAGATATAAGCTTGGTGAGCATTTATCTGTGGACAGCAGGAGTGTTCATGCATTTATAGTAGGTGAGCATGGAGACAGCGAAGTTGTAGCATGGTCATCAGCCAATGTATCTGGTGTTCCATTAAGTGAAATGTGTGAAATGCGTGGACATTACAAGCACAAGGAAAACACGGCAGAAATAGCTACAGCAGTCAAGAACAGTGCTTATGAGATTATAAACAAAAAGCACGCTACATATTATGGAATTGCAATGTCTGTAAAAAGAATCTGCGAAGTGATTATGAGAGATGAAAAATCAATACTTCCTGTATCACACATGATTCATGGAGTATATGATATTGACGGAGTATCGTTAAGTATGCCAGCTATTGTAGGTGCAGATGGTATTGAGTCTGATATACCTATTAATTTAAGTGGCGAGGAAGCGTTAAAGCTTAAGGAATCTGCAGATTCATTGAAAAAGATTATGGAGACAATTGAATTATAAATTTTACACATGGAAGGAGAAAAAGGCATGGAAGTAAAGTATTATATATGTAAGCATTGTGGAAACATTGTTGAAAAGGTAAAGGATAAGGGTGTACCTGTAATTTGTTGCGGAGAACCTATGCAGGAATTAAAAGCCGGAGTGACAGATGCTGCTGTCGAGAAGCATGTACCTGTATATACGATAGAAGGCAGTCATGTTCATGTCGTGGTCGGAGAGACAAAACATCCAATGCTTGAAGAGCATTTCATTGAGTGGATTACATTAAATACAAACCAGGGAATATACAGAAAACAGTTAAATCCAGGGCAGGAGCCGGTAGCAGATTTTTGTCTTTGCGATGGTGAACAGGTAGAAGAAGTATATGCATATTGTAACCTGCATGGATTATGGAAATGCTAAAAGCATTTATACATATTAAGGTTAAAGAACAACACAAATATAACAGTAATATAGGCTGTGTATTAATATATTTACAAGGAGGAACAACGAATGAAATACGTATGTGATGTTTGCGGATGGGAATACGATGAGGAGAAGGGCTATCCAGAAGGTGGTATTGCACCTGGTACAAAGTGGGAGGATATTCCAGAAGATTTTGAATGTCCGTTATGCTTTGTAGGAAAAGACCAGTTCTCAGAAGCATAAATGTATTATGATAGGATTATACCAATGAAAGAAGAACTAAGAATAGATATTGTCGGACTTGCAGGAGCCTGTTCCTATGCTTTGGACTGTATAGAAGCAGAGTTGGTAAAAATCAAAAACAAGCATGGAAAAAGAGTGGCTTATATAAGTGTATGCATGGCTGAATATCTGGCAATTCAAGGTGATGCGTTACAAGATTTAGCTATGTGTGCCTTATTGCATGATAATGCTTTGACACAATATATTACGGAAGAGCTGGAAAGGAATTATGTTATTGACATTAAAAAAGATTTGTCCGTAAGAAAAACGAATCTTCATTGTATTTATGGTGAAAAAAATATTACTAAACTTCCTTTTAAAACAGATGTCTCAAATGTGATTTTGTATCATCATGAACATGCCGATGGAACTGGTCCTTTTCAAAAAAAGTGGAATGAAACCCCATTGCCTGCAAGAATTATTCATCTTGCAGATACCGTTGATATCATAGGAAATAGTATTAAATCTGATGATAATAGATGGGATTTTATATGTCAGTATCTTTCCCAAAAAAAGGATAGTCTATTTGATTCAGAATGTGTTAATGCTTTTCTTCATGTATTCACAAAAGAATCCTTTATGTGTTTAAGTGATGATTCTTTTGAAACGAAGCTATGGGAAATTATTCCAAGAGAAAAAATGGTTTTTGATTGGGAAATGTGTAAAAATGTTGCGGATTTCTTTGCAAAGATTATAGATTATAAATCTTCTTTTACAAGCAGGCATTCTATAGGAGTAGCTGAAAAAGCCTCCCTGCTTGCCAAATATATGGGATATGATTCAATCACGGTACAGAAAATGTATTTGGCTGGTGCACTGCATGATATAGGAAAAATGGCGGTAGGCAATGAAATTCTGGAAAAACCGGATAAGCTTACGGATGATGAATTTTCTACAATGAAAAATCATGCTGGTTATACATACCTTATATTATCGGAGGTTAATGATTTTGAAGAAATACGAGATTGGGCGGCTTTCCATCATGAAAAATTAAATGGAAAAGGGTATCCTTTTGGAAAAACCGCTGATGAATTAAATGAGCAGGAACGTATGATGGCATGTGTTGATATTTATCAGGCTCTTACGGAAGATAGACCTTATAAAAAAGGATTATCTCATGAAAAAACATGTGATATCCTTGATGACATGGCAAAGAAAGATTTTATTGATTCGGATATTTCAAAGATAATTAGAGAATGCTTTGGAAGGAACCGATGATATATAAGATAATAGTGTTTTCCATTGTATACTTGTATTACGTGGATTTCAAAAGAAGAATAAGAATGAAAGTAGGATTAATTTATGTATGAAATGAAACCAGAATATTATATCGGCATAGATATGATAGACGAAGAGCATAAGCAGTTGTTTAAATATGCAGATGATGCATATGAACTGCTTCATGACGAGAATACACCGGATAAATATGATAGAATTGACATGATACTTGAAGACCTTCGTGATTATACAGCGAAACATTTTAATGATGAAGAACAGTATATGGAGTCTATTAATTATAAAAAATTATTTACTCAAAAAATTCAGCATCAGGAATTTATACACAAACTTGATGAATTTATTGAACATCACAATGATGAAATAAAAGATCAGGATGAACAGATTATGGGTATTTTAAAGTATCTCACAGAGTGGTTAGTTAATCACATCCTATATGTTGATGGTCAAATTGCGGAATTTGTATCAAAAATGTAATCTTTTGAATTACTAATAAATATTATATTTGATGGTCATAATATATCTTCAGTTGGAGAGAATACCTTTTGACCATCAAATCCACCTGTTTGTTTGACGGAGTAATGGATATGAAAATCAGAGAAGTGAATGAAAATAAAAAGCAGTTTATATCATTATTGCTATTAGCTGATGAACAGGAGAGCATGGTTGATCGCTATCTTGAAAAAGGTAATATGTATGTACTTGAAGATGGTAATGTAAAAGCTGAATGTGTTGTCACCGATGAAGGTAACGAAATACTTGAAATCAAGAATATCGCAGTCGATGTTGTTATGCTTTTGTGTATGTATCAATTGAAGTGATAAACTTTATCAATAAGTCCGGGAGGACGCATAATAAGGGCGTTTGAGGGCATGAATTAGCAAGAACTGTATGAGATTAGGCTTGAATAACAGTATTTCCGGGAAATATAATGTTTCTTGTAAGTAAACTTTAACCAGAATTTTTGTAAATATACAGGAGGAAAACATTATGTCATTTAATTGGAAAGCTTCAGGTTTATTCGCAGCAGGTGTTGCTTTTGGTACAGCAGGTATCAAGATTTTATCAAGCAAGGATGCTAAGCGTGCTTATACACAGTGTACAGCAGCAGCGCTTCGTGCTAAGGATTGTGTTATGAAGACTGTTAATACTGTTCAGGAGAATGCAGAGGATATTCTTGCTGAGGCTAAGAGCATCAACGAGGAGCGCGAGGCTAAGGCTGAGGCTGCTAAGGTTTCGGATGCATCTGAGGATGTATGCGAGTGTGCTGAGGCTGATGAGCAGGAAGCAGAGCAGGCTGAGGTTACAGCAGAGACTGCTGAGGCATAGAAGATAAGAGGCGGTCATATGAAATTTACGATTAAGCATGAGTCAAGAGGCCGTATGCGTGTTCATATGGAGCAGTACCGCATGACATATGAGCAGGCGGACACTCTGCTTTATGTGATTCACAATCACAGGAATGTTACCTTTGTAAAGGTTTATGACAGGACGGCTGATGCTGTGATTGAGTATGTAGGAGACAGAGAGCAGATTATAGAGCTGCTTCGCCACTTTCATTATGAGAGCGCCAACGTGCCACAGACTGTTATTAAGACATCAGGGAGAGAGCTTAATAATTCATATCAGGAAAAGCTTATCGGAAGTGTTGTCTGGCATTACAGTAAAAAGCTCCTGCTGCCTTGGCCAATCAGGACAGCGCTTACTGTTGGACGTTCTATAAAGTATATTGGAATTGGGCTTAAGTGTCTGTTGCAGAGAAAAATAGAGGTGCCGGTGCTTGATGCTACTGCCATCACGGTTTCGCTTGTCACAAAGGATTTTTCTACCGCAAGCTCTATTATGTTTTTGCTTGGAATAGGTGAGCTTTTGGAGGAATGGACACACAAGAAGTCTGTTGATGACCTGGCCAGAAGCATGTCGCTTAATGTGAGCAAGGTATGGCTTAGGACACCTGAGAATCAGGAGATACTCGTTGAGTCTTCAAAGATTGAAAAGGGTGACAAGGTTGTTGTCCATATGGGAAATGTCATACCATTCGACGGAGAGGTCTTAGATGGCGATGCGATGGTCAATCAGGCTTCCCTGACAGGTGAGTCGGTTCCGGTTCAAAGAACTGTCGGCAATACTGTGTTTGCAGGCACTGTTGTCGAGGAGGGCGAGATTACTATCAGGGTCAAGGAGGTTGAAGGAAACAACCGTTTTGACCAGATTGTTACTATGATAGAGGAGTCTGAAAAGCTTAAATCAGAGCTGGAGGGAAAGGCTGAGCACTATGCTGATAGGCTTGTGCCGTGGACGCTTGGAGCTACAGGGCTTACATATCTTCTGACAAGAAATGTGACAAAGGCTATGTCAATTCTCATGGTGGATTTCTGTTGTGCACTCAAGCTTGCTATGCCAATCTCTGTGCTTTCTGCTATCAGAGAGGCAAGCCTTTATAATGTAACAGTAAAGGGAGGAAAGTTCCTTGAGGCTGTTGCAGAGGCTGATACCATCGTCTTTGACAAGACCGGTACACTCACAAAGGCACATCCGACTGTGGTTGATGTGGTGAACTTCAATGATGAGTATTCATCTGATGACATGCTTCGTGTAGCAGCCTGTCTGGAGGAGCATTTCCCTCATTCCATGGCAAAGGCAGTGGTAGACGCTGCATCTAAGAAGGGGCTTTCCCACGAGGAAATGCATACAAAGGTGGAGTATATTGTGGCTCATGGAATTGCAACCTCCATCAATGGCAAGCGTACTGTTATCGGAAGCTATCATTTCGTCTTTGAGGATGAAAAATGTGTTGTTCCTGCAGGAAAGGAGCCACTGTTTGAGTCGCTTCCGCTGTATTATTCTCACCTGTATCTGGCTATTGAGGGTAAGCTTTCGGCAGTTATCTGTATAGAGGATCCTCTGCGTGATGAGGCAGCAGCAGTTGTTACTTCATTAAAGAAGGCGGGTATATCAAAGGTTGTCATGATGACAGGCGACAGTGAGCGTACAGCTTCTGTCATTGCGAAAAAAGTAGGTGTAGATGAATATTACGCCGAGGTTTTACCTGAGGACAAGGCTGCCTTTGTGGAGAGAGAAAAGGCTAAGGGCAGAAAGGTCATTATGATTGGTGACGGCATAAATGATTCACCGGCTCTTTCAGCGGCAAATGTCGGTATTGCAATCAGTGACGGCGCTGAAATTGCCCGCGAGATTGCCGATATTACGGTGGGCTCTGACGATCTCTACCAGATTGTAACTCTTAAATATATAAGTAATGCTCTTATGAAACGTATAAAGAGCAACTATCGAAAGATTGTTGGTTTTAACTCAGGGCTCATTGCTCTTGGTGTGGCAGGTGTGCTTCCGCCGACTACGACAGCACTTTTGCACAATGGATCGACAATTCTTATAAGTGTGAACAGTATGAAGAATCTGCTTGAGTAGATTTTGGATGTAGTACGGGGCGCTGCCAGCGGCAGCGCCCTTTACGTTGTGGTGGAAATAATGTAGGAATTGTGATAAACTAACTGATAAGTAGTGCAGATTATTTTTATATGAGGTTAGATTAGTGAAGGTTGAAGAGGTTATAAGCAGGGTTGCAGAGCTTTGCAGACAGTATGATGCCCAAAAGGTAATTTTATATGGTTCAAGAGCTAAAGGTACTGCATTGGAACGCAGTGATATTGATATAGCGGTATCGGGAGTGAAGGATTTTGATACGCTTTCTGATGAAGTGGAGGACTTACCTACCTTGTACAGTGTTGATTTACTGAATTTGGATACATGCAGGAATGATTTATTATTGGAGGATATCAGACAGTATGGACGCAAAATTTGAGAGACGTTTTAAATCTTTTTGTAATTCACTAGATGCGTTAGCTGAGGCAAGGCAGAGAGACCTTTCCGATTCGTTTGTTTTGAGTGGGACAAGTGCTAAATTTAGCATTACTTTTGATTTATCGTGGAAGGTAATGAAAGATATTCTGGTACAATATTATTCGATAACCGGGTTTGTTACAGGTTCACCGCGAGAGGTGTTACGTGAATCCTTCAAGGCAAAGCTGATTTCTGATGATGCGTGGATGGATATGCTTAAGGTCAGAAATGAACTTGCACATGACAATGATTGTGAGGTTGTAAGGACACATTGTAATACAATTGTTGAAAAATATATTGATTTGTTTTATTATTTTAAGAATACGATAGATGAATTATTGAAGGTTGGATAAATTTTTACGTAGATATATCTAATGCACAAAATTAACACAATATAGTAATAAAAACATAGAATTAAAGATAGCGATGACAAATATAGAAGTTGAAATAAACGATAATTATATATGTGTATATGAGAGGCTTAATGATGATTGCATTAGGCTTCTTCATATGTATGGGAAAAATCCGGTGTGTGTGGTGCCGGATATGCTTGACGGCATGAGAGTGACGGAGCTTGCGGAGTATTGCTTTTCTTTCAAGAGCATGCCTGAAAAATTGAAAACAGAGCTTGGGATTGATGATATTCTGCGTCCTGATATGACGGAGCTGTGTGATGATTATATCGAGAGGGTCATATTGCCGGACGGAATGAAAAAGATTGGCAGGCTGTGCTTTTATAATTGTTCAAGGCTGTCTGTGCTTGAGCTGCCATCCGACATATGTGATGTGGATGGTGACGCTTTCATGAACTGCACAAAACTTTATATGCTTGTGATGAGAGGCTCACCGAAGGATAAGTCGTGTCTTAAGCAGATTCTTTCACAGATAAGCACTCTTGTGAGTGTTAGATGGGCTGACAGTGATGGAAATGCGATTGCGCAGGCATGTTTTTTCGAGTACGACCAGACATATGATGAGATTGGTCCTGCTCATATTTTTAAGCTGAACATGAACGGAGAAGGTTTTCGCGCCAGACAGGCTTTTATGGACCGCGTGTTTGTGTGGAAGCAGTATGATGAAATATTTTCAGAGGCGATTGCGCAGGAGAGTGAGGATGACCTTTTAGATATGGCTTTTTACAGGCTTGTTTATGCGTATGAGCTTTCAAAAGAAGCTAGGCAGCAGTTTTTGGAGTATATTGTCAATCATAAAAAAAGGCTGTCTGAGCTTATCATAAGAAAAAGGGATTCGGGTTTGCTGCAGAGTTTTCTGGAGCTTAAAGATGGTGAGGAGAATTTTATCGCAGATGTCCTGGCTGTTACTGATATGCTTGCACTTGCAGCACAGGATGAATGGAGTGAGGGCAGTGTGATTTTGCATAGATTTAAGAAGGAAAATCTGTCGGTATCCAGGAAGAGGCGGTTTGAATTTTAAATTTAATAATAAATGAGGGGTAAAATACCTTTTGACCCTCATATCATGTGTATAGTGTAATAAATTTTAAAAATATTGCAGTAGAATAATACTCGCTCCATTGGTGCGAGAAATGGAGAAGTATATGGGAAAGGAGGCAGCTTCATGAAAAAACATGTCCAGACAGATTCAGAGTGGCAGGAGGAAATGTCACAGAAAATAATAGATGAAATACAGTGCGAGTTGTATCTCGACATGCCTTTTATGAAGCTGGCGCTCTCGGCTCTTTCCCCAAAGGTGAACGAGCAGCTTTACTCCATGGCAACTGACGGCACATATATTTATTACAATCCAATCAGGCTTATTGATATATTTAAGAAAAATGGCATGTATCTGAACCGGGCTTATCTGCACAGTGTGCTGCACTGTCTGTTTTTTCACCTGTGGACTAAAGGAGAGAGGGATGAATTCCTGTGGAATACAGCATGTGATATAATGGTTGAGTACACGATTGATACAATGGAAAAGAAAAGCACAAAGCGTATCATAAGTTATATAAGAAAAACCACGTATGAGAGGCTTAAAAAAGAGCATGTCGTGATTGCTCCCGGAGCTTTGTACGCATGGCTATACAAGCAGTATGCAGAAATAAAGGCTGAAGAAATCACGGATATAGATGATATTGCAAACACAAAGGATAAAAATGAGCTTGCACTTCTGGCACGGGAATTTTACACAGACGACCACGCTTTGTGGCCGGAGGAGAAAAACGACAATGCTATGCCACTAAGCTCATCCGAGGCTCAAAAGCAGTGGCAGAAAATATCCAGACAGACACGCATGGAGAAAAAACATTCAAAGGACAGTGAATCTGAGGGCGAGCAGGTAATGATGAGGGAACTGTCCGCAAAAAGAAGCAGACGAAGCTACAAGGAGTTTCTGCGCAGGTTTGCAGTGCTTCGTGAGGAGGTGCACGCAGATTACGATTCCTTTGATATGGGGTATTACGCGTATGGACTTTCGCTTTATGGCAATATGCCGCTCATTGAGCCTCTTGAAACGAGGGAGACATACAAGATAAGGGATTTTGTCATAGTACTTGATACGAGCTATTCTGTGAGTGGGGAGCTGGTGGAGCACTTTTTACAGGAGACCTTTACAATTCTCACGGAGTCGGACAGCTTTTTTGTCAGGAATAAAATACGCATCATACAGTGTGATGACAGCGTAAAGACGGACGAGGAAATTACAGATGAAAAGCAGATTAAGCCGCTTTTAAACAAGTTTACGCTCGTAGGAGGCGGAGGCACAGATTTCAGACCGGCATTTTCGTATGTGAGAGACCTTCTGGATAAGGGTGAGCTTAAGAACATGTGCGGACTTATATATTTTACTGATGGCAAGGGAATTTTCCCGGCAAAGTGTCCATCGTACAAGTGCGCATTTGTGTCGGTTGGTGCATATGAGGGTAATGAGGTGCCGCCATGGGCGATGCAGGTGGAGCTGGAGGAAACAATATGAATATAAAACAGGCAAAAAACGAAGTGAAAAATACAGTGAAAGCATACCTGTCAAAGGATGCACATGGAGAGTACGTGATACCGCAGATCAGGCAGAGACCGATGCTCTTAATCGGACCGCCCGGTGTAGGCAAGACACAGATTATGGAGCAGATTGCAAGAGAGTGCAAAATAGGTCTTGTGGCATATACCATCACGCATCACACGCGCCAGTCAGCGGTAGGACTGCCGTTTATAAAGGAGCGTGAGTATGACGGAAAGAGCTATTCCGTCACGGAATACACGATGAGTGAGATTATAGCCAGCGTCTATGAAAGAATGGAAGCAACAGGGCTTAAGGAGGGCATACTTTTTATTGATGAGATAAACTGCGTGTCCGAGACACTTGCGCCTACGATGCTTCAGTTTTTGCAGTGCAAGACATTTGGTAATCAGGCTGTTCCAAAGGGCTGGGTGATTGTTGCGGCAGGAAATCCGCCTGAGTACAATAAATCAGTGCGCGATTTTGATATGGTTACGCTCGACCGTGTCAGATATATATCGATAGAAGCGGACTATCAGGTGTGGAAGGAATATGCCAGAGATGTGCATATCCATGATGCACTTTTAAGCTATCTTGAGCTTCACCCAAACAATTTTTACAGGGTGGAAACTGACGTGGACGGTATGAATTTCGTCACGGCAAGAGGCTGGGAGGATTTAAGCAGCCTGCTTAAGGTGTATGAGGCGGGAGAACTTGCAGTCACGGAGGAGGTAATAGATGAGTTTATCCACCATCCTGATATAGCAGAGGATGTGTACGCATATCTGGAAATCTACAGAAAATACAATGAGGATTACGGTATAAGCGATATATTGTCCGGAAATGTGAAAAAGTCAGTATATAAACGTGTGTTTGATGCTGATTTCGATGAGAGAATCACTGTGGTGAATCTGCTTTTAAGCGGACTGACAGTTGTTTTTTCGGATGTGGCCAGAGAGCGGAAAATGGTGCAGCTATGGTATGAGTTTCTGAAGGAATACAGAAAGTCACAAAGAAGCACTGAAGAGCAGCATGCTCTGTACAACAGCGCTGTGGAGCAGTTTTCAAAGAATATGGAGATATTGAAGGAGAGCTCTCTTATTTTGCCAAAGGAATATTATATCAGACAGGATGTTTTAAAGCATATCAAGGGTGATTTTGATACGGTGATGGATGATTTTACCGAAGAATCAGAGAAGCTTTCAACTATGGAGGATGCGGCAGGAGAGAAGCTAAACCACGCATTTGATTTTGTGGAGGATGTATTCTCGGACGGCCAGGAGATGCTTGTCTTTGTGACAGAGCTGACCATCACACCGGAAATCAGCGGCTTTTTAGCTGAGAACGAGTGTGAAAAATTTGATATCTACAATGAAAAGCTCATGGTTGGAAGCAACAGGACAAGGCTTTTAAAGGAGCTTGAGAGATAAATCCTGGTTATGTATGCAGGGAAGATTTGAAGGAATTATCTATGATTTATATATTTAGCGCTTTTTATGCTGAGGCAAAAAATATAATAGACCACTATGGCTTAAAAAAGGAAAAAAGCCCTGAAATGGTCAGATTTGATGTGTTTGCAAATGAGAGTATCAGGCTTGTGATAACAGGCGTAGGAGAAATCAATGCGGCGGCAGCGGTTTCAAATATCGGTGGTGCGTGTGGGATTTCACCGGATGATGAGATTTTGAATGTGGGGTGTGGCGCTGGTTTTAGCAGTGATATCTGTTTGGGCAGTATATTTCTGGGAAACAAGCTCACTGAGCAGATGACAGGGCGTACATTTTACCCCGATATGCTGATGAAAGCAAATTTCAGGGAGTGTGAGATAGTAACGGTCGCAAGGGTGCTTAATGAAGGGAGCGATTCGGTTGTATATGATATGGAGGCAGCCGCCGTTTATCAGGCAGCAGCGTTTTTCGTGGGACCGCATCGTATGCATTTTATAAAGCTTGTTTCAGATGCCGGTGAGAGAATTGACCAGTCGAAAATCACAGAGCTTTTTGCTTTGCAGGAAGACAAAATATGCGGCTATATTGATATACTTTTAAGTGTAGGTGGTAATAAAACTTCAATAGATGATAAGACTAAAGGCGAAAATATGGCAGACGGCAATGCGACAGATGATACTAAATCCGCTTGGAATATTGACAGGCTGACCAGCGATATGCGCTGTTCCAAGGTAATGGGAGATCAGCTGGCACAGCTTATAAAGTATTGCAGACTAAGTGGTATAGATTATAAAGCTGTTCTGGATGAGTACTATACAAATGGCTTGCTGCCGTGTGAGAGCAAGCGTGAAGGAAAGAAATGTCTGTTTGAATTGAAACAGAGATTGTTGTAAGAAGGAAATGTCAAATGTGCCAATACAATAAAATGTTTTCACATGTATATGTGGAAAAAGGCGTGGCCGAGCATCCACGTACAAAGCAGATTTTAGAAAAGCTGAATAATACAACAGTCATAGAAATTGACCACTACAAGGATGTTTTCTGCCGCAAAAAGCAGAGTATTTCTGCTCAAAGCAATGCCAAGGCGCTCATTCTGGCAGAGAATACAAGCGGCTGCATATATGAAGGTGCACCGGTGTGTCAGAGCTTTGGAAATGAGAATTTTTACTATTGCTCATGCATGATGAACTGTATATTTGACTGCGAATACTGCTATTTAAAGGGCATGTATCCGTCTGGTAATCTTGTGGTGTTTGTAAATTTGGAGGATATTTTTGCGGAGCTTGAAGCACTTCTGTCGCAAAAAAGCATATATCTTTGCGTGTCATATGATGCAGACCTCGTGGCCATAGAGTCGCTTACCGGCTTTGTGAGGGAATGGATTGCTTTTACAAAGAAGCATGAGAATCTTACAATTGAAATCCGCACCAAGAGTGGCAGGTGTGATTTGTTGAGCAATTACGAAGCCTGTGACAGGGTAATTATTGCCTATACAGTTTCGCCTCAAAGGATTGCAGCAGAGTATGAGCATTTTGCGTCCGCACCTATGGAGCGGATTCAGGCAGCAAAATGTGCTATGGATAGTGGATTTCCAGTGCGACTGTGCTTTGATCCGATGATATACTGCAAGGACTGGAGAGGTGAATACAGCAGGATGGTTGGTGACGTATTTTCACAGATAGACGGTTCTAAGCTGTGGGATGTGAGTATCGGAAGCTTCCGCATATCTCAGGATTATCTGAAGAAAATGCGAAAGGACATGCCTTGTAGTGCTGTGGTGAATTTTCCATACGACAATGTGAATGGGTATTACCAGTATCCGGAAAATATACGAAGTGATATGGAAGAGTTTATGATACAGGCTGTATCCGAATATGTGGATAAGGACAGGATATTTATGTGGAAGTGATATTATTGCAATACATTTTCAATATATACACATAGTATAAAGGAGCAATCAGATGAACAAAGCAATTGTAACCGGGGCGTCTTCCGGCATCGGAAAAGCTATATGCAGGCAGCTTGCAGCGAATGGCTGGTTGGTTTACGGAATAGGAAGAAGCTTCAATCAAAGTGATGATATTGCAGGGATAGAGCGTATAGTATGCGATATTACCGATACTGCAAAGCTCATCAAGACAATAAAAGAAATTAATAAAAATCATGACATATCACTTCTCATAAACAATGCAGGCGTCGGCTTTTACGCTCTTCATGAGGAGCTTAATCCTGTAAAAATATCACAGATGGTGAGGACAAATCTTGAGGCACCGATGATTATCACAAATCTGCTGCTTCGCGATTTAAAGAAAAACAAAGGAACAATAATAAATATCTCATCAATCACTGCTGAAAAGACGAATCCGCACGGCTGTGCCTATGGTGCCACAAAGGCGGGGCTTACGAGCTTTTCCCACAGCCTGTTTGAGGAGGCGAGAAAGTACGGTGTGCGTGTGGTGAATTTAGAGCCTGATATGACCGACACCAATCTGTACAGGAATGCTGATTTTACAGTGGATGAAAATGAAGCTGCAAGAATACAGCCAAATGAGGTTGCAGACGCAGTGCTTTATATTTTGGGGCAAAGAGAAGGCCTTGTGATGACAGATATCACCATAAGGCCACAGTTTCACAGAATTGCAAGAAAGTAAAGAGTTTATATTTTAAAAAGCATCAAATGCCATTCGAACGATTGACTTATAGTCATTAAGCGTCTGGCATTTTTTAATTTTCTTCCAGAGCTTTTCAGAGTCAGAAAACAGCCCATGCATATATGCCCAGATTTCCTTCATGCGGAAAATGGCATCCTTTTCACCGGAAAAGATGGACAGATAACCGGATAAAATCTCATCATGCCAGTTCTTTAAGCGCTCGCTAAGCTCGGCTTTATCCATGCTTATACCTTTAAGCTCTGCGATAAGAGCAGGATTTGCAAACAGTCCGCGGCCTATCATGATTTCATCAATATCAGGGAAGCGGTCTGTTAGTGCTTTTAGGCTTTCGGTATCGGTGATATCTCCGTTGTAGCAGAGTGTTGTTTTATCAGGATTTATTTTCTGCATGGCGAGGGCGAAGTCATCCATGCGCGGCGTATTTTTATAAAAATCCTTCTGGACTCTCGGGTGCACGGTAAGCTCACTTATCGGATATTTACTGTATATTTCGATAAGCCTGGGCCATAGGTCATCATCGTTAAAGCCCACGCGGGTTTTTATTGAAACAGGAAAATCAGCTTTTGTATACAGCTCATCGAGGAAGCTATCCAGCATATCAGGATATGCGAGTATGCCGGAGCCTCGTTTCTTGGATACGACGGTGCCTGACGGACAGCCGAGATTTACATTTATCTCATCATATCCGTAAGGAACAAGCTGCCTGTGCAGGTCGATGACCTCGTCTGCCACTATAGACATGGCCTGCGGTATGAGAGTGATTCCGTCGTTGTTTACCGGGTCTATGTCTCTTTTTATCTTGGCATTCATGCGCTTTGCGGCAGGGATGAACGGTGTGTAGTATTTGTCTATGTAGTCAAAATGGTGGTGGAATGCGTTTCTTACTGTATATCCGGTCAGCCCTTGCATCGGTGCGAGAAAAAATTTCATGTGATTGTGAATCTCCTCATTTATGATTAATCAGATTACTACATGCTGCTTTCTCAGTGTAGTGCGGGTCACTAAGGGATACATCGAATTGCATGCATCGATGATACCTTTTGACCCTTTAATCATAATATGGGAAAAAGCTTGAAATGTAAACCCCCATAACGTGAAAAGAAGCCGAGGGAAGCGGCTTCTTTTCGAGGAGTTTAGTTTATGAAAAAATGTTTAAAAAAGGGAATTTGTAAAGGTGTATCTCCTTTACAGGTATTACTATACTAAATAAATTTGTCCAAATTGTGTCCTTAATCGAAAAGAATAATAAAAAACTTAAATAATTTATGAAGAAAAAAGCTAGAAAAATCATTTGAATTTGCACATTGAATATATTGAAAAAAAATTGATAATTAGATACAATAGACAGTAAACGGGTAATTGTATCGGTTGAATACTTATGGTTAGGGAGCAGATAATATGAGTTATGCAGATAAAGTTTTTGTAGCGATGTGTCAGGATATTCTGGAAAATGGCACAAGCACTGAGGGAGAGCTGGTGCGTCCCCACTGGGAGGACGGCACAAGCGCCTATACAATAAAGAAGTTTGGTGTCGTCAACAGATATGATTTGTCAAAGGAGTTTCCGGCTATCACTTTAAGAAAGACATATATCAAGAGTGCAACGGATGAGCTTCTTTGGATATGGCAGAAGAAATCCAACAATATCCATGATTTAAAAAGCCATGTGTGGGATGAGTGGGCAGATGAGGATGGTTCAATCGGCAAGGCCTACGGATATCAGCTTGGTGTAAAGCATCAGTATAAGGAAGGCATGATGGATCAGGTGGACAGAGTCATCTATGATTTGAAGCATACACCTTTTTCAAGAAGAATACTTACCAATATATATGTGCATCAGGATCTGCATGAGATGAATCTGTATCCGTGCGCATACAGCATGACATTCAACGTGACACAGAAAAAGGGTGATGACAGGCTCACATTAAATGGTATCTTAAACCAGCGCTCACAGGATGTGCTTGCGGCGAACAACTGGAATGTATGCCAGTATGCGGTGCTTATGCATATGCTGGCGCAGGTGTGTGATATGAGAGTCGGAGAGCTGGTGCACGTGATTGCAGATGCACACATTTACGACAGGCATGTGCCAATTGTGAAGGAGCTGATTGAGAGACCGCAGTACGATGCTCCAAAGTTCTGGCTCAATCCTGACATAAAGGATTTCTATCAGTTTACGACTGATGATATCAAGATAACAGACTATGTGACAGGTGAGCAGATTAAGGATATACCTATTGCGGTTTAAAGAATGTGGATATGAAGCAGTTATAAGAAGGTTATTGTTCACTACGTAGTGTGAACAGCAACGATTACAACAGGGAGAAAATCATGAATTTAATAGCAGCAGTTGACAATAACTGGGCAATTGGAAAAAATAACCAGTTGCTCGTTCGGATACCTATGGATCAGAAGTTTTTCCGCGAGATGACTACAGGAAAGGTTGTAGTCATGGGCAGAAAGACACTTGAGAGCTTTCCAAACAGCAGACCTCTTAAGAACAGAACCAACATAGTGCTCACACATAACCCATCCTATGAGGTGGAGGGCGCTGTCGTGGTTCACTCACTTGATGAGCTTCACAAGGAGCTTGAAAAATATAATTCTGAGGATATTTATATCATTGGTGGACAGAAAATTTATGAGCAGCTCGTGGATGAATGCGATGTAGCCCACATCACAAAGGTGGACTTTGAGTATGATGCGGATGCATATTTTCCAAATCTTGACGAGAAGCCTGAGTGGCAGATTACGGGAGACAGCGAAGAGCAGACATACTTTGATTTGGAGTTTTATTTCCTTCGATATGAGAAAGTAAAATAAACTATTAAATAGAAACGAGGATGACAGCAGTATGGACATCACAGGAAGAAAATTATTTGTAAAAGCATTGGAGGAGGAAGGCGTAGATACTATTTTTGCCTATCCGGGAGGAACGGTTACAGATTTATTCGATGAGTTATACAAGACTAATTCAATCAATCTGGTTCTGCCTAGACATGAACAGGGCCTGATTCATGAGGCTGAGGGCTATGCCAAGTCTACAGGCAAGGTGGGTGTCTGCCTTGTGACAAGCGGTCCCGGAGCTACCAACACAGTTACAGGTCTTGCAGATGCGCATTATGACAATGTGCCGCTTGTGTGCTTTACAGGACAGGTACCGCTTCCACTTATCGGAAATGATGCCTTTCAGGAAGTGGATATAGTCGGAATCACCAGAAATATCACAAAGTATTCTGTTACAGTCCGTGACAGAAAGGACCTTGGAAAAATTATAAAGATGGCATTTCATATTGCAAGGACCGGAAAGCCGGGCCCTGTACTGATTGATTTGCCAAAGGATATCCAGACCGCATCCGGTCCGGCAGAGTATCCGGACAAGGTGGAAATCAGAGGCTACCGTGTAAATGATACAGTACATGTCGGACAGCTTAAGCGTGCCTACAAGATGTTAAAGAGTGCCAAAAAGCCGCTTATCCTTGCAGGAGGCGGTATAAATGTTGCAAGAGCCAATGAAAACCTGCGCCGTTTTGTGGAGGCAGAGAATGTGCCTGTTGTCACCACAATAATGGGTAAGGGCGCTATACCGACCACCCATCCGCTTTATGTGGGCAACTGCGGTATGCACGGCAAATATGCGGCAAACAAGGCAGTCAGTGAGTGCGATTTACTTTTTTCAATAGGTACACGATTTAATGACAGAATAACAGGAGACTTAAACGAGTTCGCTCCAAAGGCAAAGATTGTACATATTGATGTGGATACTGCATCTATTTCACGAAATGTAGTGGTTGATGTGCCTATCGTTGCAGATGCCAATGTGGCACTCGACAAGTTAAACGAGTGGGCTGAGCCGAAAAAGACTGCTGAGTGGCAGAAGCAGATTAAGGCATGGGATGAGGAAAATCCTCTTGGCATGAGAAGAGACAAGGGCATGACACCTCAGATGATTATGGAGCATATCAATAAGAACTATAAGGATGCAATCTACGTTACAGATGTAGGTCAGCATCAGATGTGGGCTACACAGTACTTAGAGCTTGACAGCAACAGCCAGCTTCTTACATCGGGAGGTCTTGGAACCATGGGCTTTGGTCTTCCGGCAGCAATAGGTGCAAAGATTGCAAATCCTGACAAGGATGTTGTATGCATAAGCGGTGACGGTGGACTTCAGATGAATATACAGGAGCTTGCCACCTCAGTTGTACAGGGAGCAGGAGTGACCATATGTGTGCTCAACAATTACTATCTGGGCATGGTGCGCCAGATGCAGCAGCTTTTTTATGGCAAGCGTTATTCTGCAACCTGCCTTCGAAGAAGAAAGGGCTGCCCGGATGAGTGCAAGGGACCAAACGAGGCATGTCCGCCATACACACCGGATTTTCTCAAGCTTGTTGAAAGCTATGGTGGACACGGAATCCGCGTGGAAAAGGAAGAGGATATCGATGCAGCCTTTGCAGAGGCCAAGAAATATAAGGATGTACCTGTAATTATTGAGTTTATGATAGCTACGGATGAGATTGTTCTTCCAATGGTCAAGAGCGGAAATCCTATGAGCGAAATGATTTTAAAGTAGGAGGTGCAGAAGATGAATAATAATGAAATGAAAAACAGATGGATTGCACTTTATGTGGAGAATGAGGTCGGTGTTTTAGCAAAGGTTTCAGGACTTTTCTCTGCAAAATCCTACAATTTACAGTCTCTTACGGTTGGAACCACAGAGGATGAGACTATTTCCAGAATGACTATTTGCGTTACAAGCGATGATATTACCTTTGAGCAGATAAAAAAGCAGCTCAACAGAATGGTCGAGGTCATCAAGGTTATTGACCTGACTGATGTGCCTCTGCATATGAAGGAAATCCTCTATGTCAGGGTATCTAAGCTCACCCGCGAGGAAATTACCGATATCTTCCAGACAGCGCAGGTTTTTAATATTGACGTGGTGGACAAGAATGCCGACAGCGTGATCTTAGAGAGCAAGCTCACAGAGCACCGCAATGATGATCTTATAGCCCTGCTCAAGTCACAGTACAAGCATATCTCGGTTGTGCGCGGTGGTGCCGTGGCTATTGAAGCTATGAGTACCGGCTGCCGCTAGATTATATATAGAATCTTGTGACAGTAATGAGGGGACAATTTGTATGTGTTGTTGCACAATGGTAAAATTAGTGTAATATTAACATAGAGTAAGGGACGAGAAGAACCCTAATATGTATTTATAAGCGATTACGAAGTGACTTAGATATTGTTAGAATTATGCCATGAAACACAGAAATGCCCTGCCATGGACGGCAGGGCAAGGCGTTATGCGCCACGGACGGCGCATAAAAGCCGGTTTCGTCAAGCATAGAAAATCTTAAAGCATAATTCTTACAATTATCTTAGCCACGTAGTTTTAAGCGCATAAATACATATTAGGGTTCTTCTCGTCCCGTAGTATTGCAATAAATTAGCGAGCCGCAACCTCAATAATTTCACCAACATACATAGTGTGCATATCGTGATCGCCGTACCATTGATGCATAATGGCTTTGTCTGTAAATGAAGCCTCTTCAATAGGCACAGCAGCCATCTTGCGACAAAGGAATACGAGATTTGCCTCATCCGGATATGGTATGCCATGGCGTGTAGCAGGAGTCAGACCGGCCTTTGACCATTTGTCTTCGCCACGTCCAGAGTGAGCACCACAGTATTTTAAGGCATCGCGGTATTTCTCGCTAAGGAAAGAAAGTGAGAAAAACTCACCATTGTCTATGAAATCCTTAGTATATCTTGATTCCCTGATAAAAATAAATACGACATTTTTGCCCCAGAGGACACCGGTTCCACCCCATGAAACGGTCATGGTGTTTGATTTTTCCTTGTCGCCGGCTGTCACGAGAGCCCACTCCTTACTGAGCTTGGTGAATGGATTGATATCGAGCATGTCGATTGGATATGGCTGAAATGTATGCATAATTTTCCTCCTTAATATTAATAAAATTGACAAATGCTGCTAAGTGACATATAATACACTTAGTAAGGCAGTCGGTAGGTGAGTGCACTTCACCTGATCCGGCAAATTAAGTTAATAAGTTATCGTAAGAGATAGCCGTTCCCAGACTTTACCAGAGGCAGGACGGCTATTTCTTATGTTTTCTGTGAGTATCTATGTATGTCAGAATCGCTACCAGCATGATAACGAAAGTAAATAAGTCGTTCCAAGAAACCATAATAATCATCCTTTCCGTAAGACTCGGATCAGATGAGAGCACGTCCCCCAACCACCTTAGTAAGTGTATTGTATGCAGTGCCAGTCAGAAAAATCTGAGATTTTCCTGACTGTACGGGCAGTCGCCCTATCAAATTAAAAATATATAAAAAGTGCTCAGCAAGCTGGCATTTTTATATATTTTCAATTTGGCACTGCTCGTTGCCTACGCTCATTATATCATATGCCACGCACTTTGTGCATATTATTGTAAAAAGATATTAAGGTAATAATATTTATGAAAAATCTGCACATTTTACAACAGGAGTCAATTGATGAGGGGCGGCTTCAGGTGAGAGTACGACAGAAAAACATGGGGACGCCGGTTGCGGATGCAAGGGTATCAGTCAGCTATTCCGGGGATCCGCAGGGAAAGATAGAGGAGACTGACACCAACGAATCGGGAAGCATAGAGGCAGTTGAGATTGCCACTCCGCCACTTGAGTATTCTATGTCGCCCAGTGAGTCACAGCCGTATTCGGAGGTGACGGTAACTGTTTCAGCTAACGGATACAGAAATATCACGGTTTCGGGCGTTGAGGTGATGCCAGACAGACTTTCCATACAGGATATTGAGCTGGAAGTACTTGATGCACCGGGAAATGATGTGGACAATATTGTTATTCCGGCACATACACTCTACGGTGATTATCCTGCCAAGATACCTGAGCCGGAGATTATGCCGGTTGCTGAGACCGGTGAGATTGTACTTAATCGTGTTGTGATTCCGGAATATGTTATTGTGCATGATGGGGCGCCATCGGATTCCACAGCGGCAAATTATTATGTCAGATATAAGGACTACATCAAAAATGTCGCATCCAGTGAGATATATGCGACATGGCCTGATGCCACTATAAGGGCAAATGTGCTTGCAATTATGTCATTTACATTAAACAGGATATATACGGAGTTTTATCGCGGAAAGGGCTATAATTTTAATATCACTTCGTCCACGGCATATGACCACAAATTCATCTATGGCAGAAATATATATGACAATATCTCGCTGATAGTAAATGAAATGTTTGAAAACTATCTGTCGAGACCTAATGTGAAGCAGCCGATTCTGACGCAGTATTGTGACGGACAGAAGGTTTCCTGTCCGAGCTGGATGACACAGTGGGGCTCTAAAAGTCTCGGTGACCAGGGCTACAGTGCAATTGAGATACTCAGATACTTTTACGGCAGCAACATGTATATCAATACCGCGGAGGCTGTATCAGGAATCCCGGCGTCATGGCCGGGCTACAATATAGGCATAGGCTCGTCAGGGCAGAATGTATACCAGATACAAAAACAGCTCGCCCGCATCGCAAAGGCATATCCGGCCATTCCATCTATTGTGCCGGATGGAATATACGGACCAAAGACAAAGGCGGCCGTGGAAAAATTTCAGGCTGTATTCGGACTTCCGGTTTCAGGTGTGGTGGACTACAATACATGGTATGAGATATCAAATATATATGTCGCTGTGACACGTATTGCGGAGCTTGCTTAATTGGATTAAAGGAGCAAAACAGTGCTGGCAAGAGAAAAAATGATGTGATATTATATAAAATAAAAGTAACTATTCACAACCCTATTTTTCAGATAAAGAAAGACAATTTTATGAATACAGAAACCCAAAATTACAAGATAATTGTGGCATACGACGGCACACGCTACAAAGGCTGGCAGGTGCAGAAATCCACAGATGATACAATACAGGGAAAGCTTCAGCATGTGCTGTCCACACTGGCAGGAAAGCCGGTTGAGGTCATAGGCTCAGGGCGCACGGATGCTGGAGTGCATGCGGTGGGGCAGGTGGCAAGCTTTCACATGCCGAAGCATTTTTCCAAGGATGAGATATTTATATGGCTGAATGAGCATCTGCCGGCAGATATTGCGGTGACAGATATTTCAAATGTGCCTGACAGATTTCATGCCAGGTACAATGCTGTGTCAAAGACGTATGTGTATACAATACACACCGGTATTGTGTCCGATGTGTTCAGGAGAAAATACGTATACGACTATGATAAGCCGCTTGACACAGACAGGATGAAAAAAGCAGCAGCGTATCTTCTCGGAGAGCATGATTTTAAAGCCTTTTGTGGCAACAAACATATGAAAAAGTCAACGGTCAGGACGATTTTTTCTATTGATATAGAAAAAACAGGCGCTGATATTGTTATCAGCTACACCGGAGATGGATTTTTACAGAATATGATAAGAATCATCACAGGAACGCTTATCGAGGTGGGCGATGGAAGGAAAAATCCGGATGCTGTGATGGAAATTTTAGCTTCAAAGGATAGGGCACAGGCAGGCTACACAGCACCGGCGTGTGGGCTGAGACTGGAAAGGGTAGATTATGGCAAAGTGGTATGTTAGTGCGAAGAAGGCTGATTTTGCGGCAATCGGAGCGAAGTTTGGAATAGATCAGGTGACGGCGCGGATAATCAGAAACAGAGGTGTTATAGGAGATGACGCGGTAAATGAATTTTTAAACGGCAAAATCTCAGACATTGCAGACCCGGCTCTTTTAAAGGATGGTCAGAGGCTGGTTGACATTCTTGCCCAAAAGATAGCTGAAAAGGCCAAAATCAGGATAATCGGTGACTATGATATAGACGGAGTGATGTCTACATATATTCTTGTGAAGGCACTTAAAAGAGCCGGTGCATGTGTGGATTATATGATTCCCGACAGAGTGAAGGATGGCTATGGTTTGAATGTGCATCTGATTGACAAGGCATATGAGGACGGGATAGACACTGTGGTCACCTGTGACAACGGAATTGCAGCGATTGAGGAAATCGCCCATGCAAAGGAGCTTGGAATGACGGTTCTCGTAACAGACCACCATGCAGTGCCTTTTGAAGATATAAAGGGTATAAAGATTTACAAGGAGAGCAAAGCAGATGCTGTTGTAAATCCACATCAGATAGAGTGCAGCTATCCGTACAAGGAGCTTTGCGGAGCAGCTGTTGCCTGGAAAATCGTCATATTACTATATAGAAAAATCGGCATAGATGAGAAAGAGGCCATGGATTTTATAGAGAATGTGGCATTTGCAACAGTCGGTGATGTCATGCCGCTGACAGGTGAGAACCGTATACTCGTAAAGGCCGGTTTAAAGAGTATTCATCATACGACAAATATCGGCATGAAAGCCCTGCTTGAATGTTGTAATATAGAGGCTGAAAATGTAGATGCATATCATTTTGGATTTGTTCTTGGACCATGTGTCAATGCGACAGGCCGTCTGGATACCGCCAAAAGAGCACTTGAGCTGTTTTTATGTGACAGGCAGGAGGAGGCCATGCGCATCGCATCAGAGCTTGTAGCACTCAATGATGACAGGAAGGAAATGACTGCAAAGGGTGTGGAAACCGCAGTTGAGATATATGAGAGGGACAATTACGAAAAAGACAGGGTGCTTGTCATATATCTGCCGGATGTGCATGAGAGCATAGCTGGAATCATAGCAGGCCGTATCAGGGAGAGATACAATAAGCCAACCTTTATACTCACAAAGAGTGAGGACGGAGTAAAGGGCTCAGGCCGCTCGATAGAGGAGTACTCCATGTATGAGGAAATGTGCAAATGCAGTGAGCTGTTCACGAAGTTTGGTGGTCATCCGATGGCTGCAGGACTTTCACTGCCACAAGAAAATGTTGAGCCATTCCGTCAGAAAATAAATGAGTATGCATCGCTTACTGACGATGACCTCGTGCCTAAAATACATATAGATGTGCCGATGCCGGTGGATTATGTATCAATGAGACTGGTGTCTGAGTTTTCAGTACTGGCACCGTTTGGAAAGGACAATCCAAAGCCTGTTTTTGCAGACAAAAATCTACGTGTGAGCCGCATGTGGATAGTTGGTAAAAACAACAATGTGCTTAGGCTTTCTTTGATATCCTCATATGGCACGCCAATCAATGCAATTTATTTTGGTGATATAGAAAGCTTTTTTGATTATATCAGGCAAAGATTTGGTACAGATGCGCTTGAAGCTGCACAAAGAGGAAGGTTCAATAATATAGTGCTGTCCGTAGTATATTCACCAAAGATAAATGTATTCAGGGAAAATGAGTCACTGCAGTTTGAAATACAGTATTATAAGTGATATTATATTCTAAAAAGGTAACCGGTAAAGGAGGAGAAAATAAGTAATTGAATATATTGTCAAATGTGATTAAATGTGTTTAAATATACTC
>OHEF01000298.1_pt1 | contig 30505 bp, 17 predicted proteins | sample 1567171 | NCBI WGS metagenome assembly OHEF01 (sample SAMEA3879576, study PRJEB24766) | human gut metagenome | biome: human-associated habitat; feature: feces | place: USA | collected 1985/1987
CCGGTCATAATCCTCCATGCTGTGCATCTGGAATTTGGCGGTGCGGGCCTCGGTGTATTCATCAAACAGGCTGCCGCGGCGGGTATCAATGTTATCGTTGATGGCGCGCACATCCAACATATAGTCAAACACATCGTCGCTGGTCAAAATCAGGCTGCCCGCCGGGATGGCGTGCAGGGTGTGGAACTGGCACAGGGAGACGTAATCCGGGAAGAAATCACTGCGGTTATACTGTGCCCCGCGCTGCAGGCGCAAAGCGTCCGCCATCACGTTGAGCGCTGTGGTTTTGCCGGAGCCGTTGCCGCCGTACAAAATGGTCACATCCGCCAGGTCCAGTGCTTTCAAGCCCCGGCCCGCAAACAGGCCAAAGGGGTAGAAAGAATCATAGCAGGTCATTTTGGCCCGCGGCGACTCGGCAAGGTAGTTAGCCTCGCTGTTTTGGCTGGGAAAATAAAATTCCGAAAGATAGATCACATCGCTCTCCTCCCTTCCGGTTTCTTTCTCAAATTATACCATACCGCCGGGTAAAGGCAAATGCCTTGCATACAGGCAGCGGTTTTGGGGATACGGCAAAGATTTTGCGGGGTAAAAATAAAAGCATGTGCACCCGCCCTCCTCGAAAACCCAAAATTTTCGATTCGTTTTGTCATGCACATGCTTTTGTGTTATCTGATGATACGCTGCGGTTTATGCCGGAAGGCACCGGAGCGCCGGAAATTCAGCCTGTTTTTTATAAACACAGCCGAATTTTTGCCGTACAGCCGGTATAGATTATTTCTTCTGAACGTACTTGAGGCAGTCCAGCATAACAGCAACCAGAATGATGATGCCGGAGAACACGAACTGCAGGTTCGTATCAATACCCAAAGTGGTCAGAGAGTAAGTCAACGCGGTGAAGATGAACACACCGACAACCACGCCGGAAATCTTGCCGATACCGCCGGTGAAAGAAACGCCGCCCACAACGCAGGCCGCGATGGCGTCCATTTCCCAGCCCTGACCATATGCAGCGGAGCCGGAGCCCACCATACGGATGCATTCCAGCCAGGAGCCGAAGCCATACAGAATGCCTGCCAGAATAAACGCGCCTACCGTAACGCGGAATACCGAGATGCCGGAAACAGCAGCAGCTTCGGCGTTGCCGCCGACTGCGAACAGGTTTTTACCAAAGGTCGTCTTGTTCCAGATGAACCACACAATGATCACAGCTGCGATAGCCCACAGGATAATGGTGGGGAAACCGCCAATCTTGGGGATGATCATGCTGGGGATGTTGCCTTCGATACCGCCAAAGGAAACACCCTTGGTTGAATAGGTGACCAAGCCAAAAATGACCAGCATGTTCGCCATCGTAGAAATGAATGGGTGCATTTTGAACTTGGCTGTAAAGAAACCTGCGATGGTGGTAAAGACTGTGCACAGAACAATGCAGACAAGCAGCGCCAAAATAACGCGTGCAACGACCGGCAGCCCGGTAAAATCAAACACATGGCCAAAAACCGCACCGGTGTTGATTCCCTTGTGCATAATGATGGTAGCGGCAGTCATGCCCATACCAACCATACGTCCAATCGAAAGATCGGTACCAGTCAGGAGGATAAGTCCCGCAACACCGAGTGCCAGGAACATTCTAGGTGATGCCTGCTGAAGTATGTTCAGTATATTGGTAACTGTGAGGAGCTGTGTGTTCTTCACAATTGGAGTGATGATACAAAGTGCAATGAATATCAACACGATTACTATATACAGACCGTTCTTGTAAAGGAACTGTGTTGTGTTGAATGTGTACTTGTAATTCTCAAATTTCTGTGCTCTGCTCTGCATGAATGTGTACTTGGACATTCTAAGGAGATCTATCAGATGATACTTGTGTGAAAATGCATCATGCTTTCTGTCCTTAATCTCCTGAAGTCTTGACTCATGTGTCATCTGTGCATCAAAGAGCTTGTTCTTGTATACATATTTCTCGTCCTTGATCTCTTCCGGATCAGAGAGTTTTGCAAGTGTCTGCTCATGCTCTGTCTTGAGTGTTGCCTTTACTCTCTCATAGGACTCATTTTCTGCTGCCTTCTCAGTCTCGCAGCTTGCCACTACTTTGCTGTAGTACTCGCTGTCATAATGCTCCTTAAGGTATCCCTCTGCGTCAGCGATAAGCTTTGCAACCTTATCCTTATTGGCTGCCTCAACTGCCTTTGCCTTCTCCAGGGCTGCCTTATCCTTTGCGATTATGCTATCCTTTTCTTCCTTTGATAAATTCTTATCTTCCTTTGCGATAGCTATATGGTTCTTCAAACTACGAACCTTGTCAGATCCATCAACTCGAAGTTCATCGATCTGAGCCTGTATCTTTCCAACATATTCATCAATCGGCTTGAGGAGTTTTTCCTCTGCATCAGCCGAAAGGATCATATTTTTATCTGCCATATCCATGCTCCTCTCTATTACAAATATTTAGCACTAAGTCTTAACAATTCTTCCTGATTAGTCTCCTTGGTATTTACAATTCCGGCAAGGTGTCCATTTGACATAACACCTATACGGTTTGTGATACCCAGGATCTCCGGCATCTCAGAGGAGACAACTATGATAGTCTTGCCCTGCTTTGCCATGTTGATTATAAGTTCATATATTTCATACTTAGCTCCTACATCGATACCTCTTGTAGGATCATCCATCATGAATACATTTGGTGAACGCTCAAGCCATTTTCCGAAGATAACCTTCTGCTGATTACCACCGGACAGGTTGGCGATCATATCGTCAGGTCCCATACACTTGGTGTGCATGACCTTGATCTCCTCAGCTGTGGCACGAACCATGCTGTCATGTGACAGTGCCACGCCGCTCTTGTAGTGGTTCATATTTGCAATGGTGGTATTGAAGGTGATATCTGCCTTGAGGAAGAGACCATTTGCCTTTCTCTCCTCAGTGATGAGGGCAAATCCGTGATCCATAGCATCCTTTGGACCGGTGAAGTTCATGATCTTGCCACCATACATTACATTTCCTGCTGCTCTTGTACGAATACCAAATATAGTTTCCAGGAGCTCTGTACGACCTGCGCCAACCAGACCATAGAGACCGAATATCTCACCCTTCTTCACATCAAATGTGATGTTCTGGAGCTTCGGTGCATACTTTGTGGAGAGTCCCTGTACTGAGAGGATCGTCTCACCCGGCGTATTGTCGACCGGTGGGAATCTGTTATCAAGTGAACGACCAACCATGGCGGAAATGAGCTCATTCATGTTGGTGTCCTTGCTGTCCTTTGTCATGACCAGACTACCATCTCGGAGAACTGATATCTGATCACAGATCTCGAATATCTCATCCATCTTATGTGAGATGTAGATCAAGGAAATTCCCTGCTCCTTGAGCTGTCTCATCATCTTGAAAAGCTTTGCAACCTCAGGTGCTGTCAGTGATGATGTAGGCTCATCAAGTACGATTACTTTGGAATTGTACGAAATAGCCTTTGCGATCTCACACATCTGTCTCTGGGAAACTGACATTCTCTTCATCGGCTGTGTAAGATTGACCGTTATACCCAGCTTTCTGAACAAGTCTGAAGCTTCCTTCTTCATACGGCCCTCATCGATGACTCCAAGAGAGTTCTTTGGATAACGTCCAAGGAACAGGTTGTCAACAACGCTTCTCTCAAGACACTGATTTAATTCCTGATGAACCATCGCAACTCCATTCTCGAGTGCATCCTTAGGGCCAGAGAAATTTACTTCTTTTCCATCTAATATTATTGTGCCTTCGTCCTTCTGATAGGTTCCGAAGAGACACTTCATCATTGTCGATTTACCGGCACCATTCTCACCCATAAGTCCCATGATCGAACCAGGTTTAACATTCAAATTAATATGGTTAAGGACCTTGTTTCTGCCGAATGATTTGCTCATGCCTTGAATCGATAAGATGTATTTATTCTTATCTTCTGCCATATCTCTACTTCCTTTCATTGAACATCAGCCCATTAATAGTCGCCTTCGGCGAGGGCTGATGCTACATATCAAGTTTTCATAGAAAACTTGATACATGCTCTTAGTAAAAGAAGGGTATCAAATGTTTAGTCTGACACCCCTCTGAGTTAAATCATTTCCTATTGATCAATCATCCAGGTAACTTATATTACTTAGAGAGAATTGATGTGTATGATGCTGCATTGTCTGTCTTAACCATGTTGATTGCAAATGCATCGTACTCGCCTGGGTTACCAAGACGGTTTGTGATGTTAGACTCTGTCTGTCCATCACCACCGATGTAATCTACATTCAGGTTAAGAAGGTCATCGTAGTTCTGAAGAAGTGGCTGGTATGTTGAGCTCAGGAAGTTATCTGAAGCGTTGTAGATATCAAGCCATACCTTCTTGCTTGGGCTCTTGCTTGAGTCAAGCTGCTTTGAAACCTTGTCATAAACCTTTGTTGAATCTGTGAAATCCTGATAGTTGTCTGCTGTTACTGCCACATTCAGTGCGTAGTATGATCTCTCGTCTGCGCTGTATCTGTAGTCAACACCTTCCTCAAGCTGGTTTCCAGCCTCGTCTGCTGTACCGATACCAGTATCAACATCTACACCATCAAGTGCGTTACGGAGAACTCTCAGTGTCAGGTAAGCCTGAACATCTGCATGCTGTGAAATTGTTCCGCCGTAGCCCTCTGCAATTGCTGCAACTGCATCGCTGTTAGCATCGTATCCAAATGTAGGAACCTTGTTGTCCTTTGCCCAGGCATTGAACATTGACATTCCCATACCATCGTTATTTGAAACAACTACATCGATCTGATCACCAAATGATGCTGTCCATGTTCCTATTGCATTACCAGCTGTAGCTGCATCCCATGTAGCTCCTGCTGAGTTCTTCATCTCCTGTGATGCAAGCTCTCTGATCGTATATGTCTTGCCATCAACATCAAGCTTAGCATCCTGTACTACTGTTGCCTTACCATCTACGTTTGTTCCGGCTGGTGTTGAATCAACTGCTCCGCTTGCATCAACGCCTGTGCCAAGTGCTGAACGAACACCTCTTGTACGTGCGATTGAATCATTGTGTCCGATATCACCGATTGCAAGTACATATCCGATGACTCCATCACCGTTACGATCGATCGTTGCTGCATTTGCCTTGATGTAATCAAGAACCATCTGGCCCTGGAGCTCAGCACCCTGATTAGCATCAAATCCTACATAATATGTGTCCTTGTTGTAGCTAAGAGCGTCCTTGTCAAGCTCTCCTGTTGAACTGTTAGATGGCTGACGGTTGAACCAGCAAAGTGGCTTGTCCTTGTTGGCTACTCCACTGCTTGAGCTTCCGCCACTTGAGCTTCCGCCTGATCCACATCCTACCATTGATAAAGCAAGTGTTGCAGCTGCTGCTACAGCTAAAATTCTTCTTTTTCTCATATTACATTCCCTCCTGTTCTTTGAACATCAGCCCATTTGTAATTGCCTTCGGCAAGGGCTGATGCTGCATGTTAAGTTTTCTGAAACTTAACACATCCTTTGGCTTTGTGTGTTTTATTTTTTCGTCTTGCCTCATTGACTGTACTCATTATAAGTTGATACGGGATTTGAAAGAATAGAATATTTTTGGATTAATTAGCAAAATTTTGTGATTTATTGATTTTTTTATAGATATTTTTACCAATTCACACTGGTTAATAGTTATATGTCAGGTGTATTTTTTGCTTAACACGGGTAAAATTGCATATTGAGTTGGGCAGTTTTGACTCATTCTCGGCATTTTAGTTTTAGTGGAATCTTCTATAACGGCTTGTTTTTATCTTTTTGTTGTTGTTTCGTAGGTTTGTGCATAAAATTATCTCCTTTTTGCTAGAGCGTGGGTTCGACTCACCCACGCTCTTTTTCAAGCTTACATATTCACATTCAAGTAATTTCCACAATAAGGACATTTGCTGGAATATCCAGTCGCTGCACGGAAACTCGAACCACAATTCGGGCATCTGACCGCCACAAGTCTCAGCTTATCCGGCGCCACCGGCTTGTCGTCCATGAGCTCTTCTTCACCTGGAAGCCTCTCATCCCTTACTGAATCCGGATCATAGCCGTATTTGCCGTTGTACTCGAATATATCTATCGTCAGACCTATCGGGTACATGCCGGCACCCCTTGTGAATCCAGTTGGTATTATAGCCTCCCGCTCGACATGGTAGCTGTCAAAGTAATGCACGATCGTGTCCATCATATATGTATTGTTCACCTTAACAGAAGTATTCTCTGTGTATCCATATATCTTTGCAGGATACTTCACACCTTTTTTTACTATCATCTTCTTGTTGTGGACCAATATCGCCACCACTATATCCATGCTCCCACCGATCAGTAAGAAACCTCCCGGAAGGCTCAACATAGCCAGGGGGAATTTTCCCGGCTCCGCCACAATTGCAAATATAATTCCCACGAAAACGCCGACAGCAAGGAATATACTGCCAACCAAAACCACTATCTTATGAGCCGCATTCATACTATTTCTTCCTTTCTCAAATATCTGCAAAACCCACCGATTCTCTGCTCATACCATGTCTACATCACCATCTGCCAGATTATGTACAATACAAGCAAGTGTCCCGGATAAAATGCATAACAGAAGTATTTAAACCACTTCTTATGGTATCCCAATTTTCCATTGTATAGCCATATCACTGGCAATGCGATTAGCGCAAACGCCTGCTGCGGGAATTCAAAGCTATGTCCCGCTATACTAAATGTATAACAATATCCACTAAGCAGCTGTGCATTGATATAATACATACACACGAGCTGTGCTATCAATTTCCATGGTTCCTTGCCCCGGAACAGATAGAACATTATAACCATGACAACTCCCGCTCCATAGAAATCAACCATGGTGATCGTTCCTATCACATATCCCACAAGAGTCACAACAATCGCAACCGGGATCCACAGCCATACCTTGCCCGTTTTCCTCACCTTGTCTATCAATGCTATCAGCAGCAATCCTATGAGAAATGTCCAAAGTACATTCTGATGAAACAGATACAGGACACTGTCTCCGGACACAAGATCAAACGGAACTTCAGATATCACCGCAAATATCAGCATTCTGCACAGATATCTGCGGAAATTACTGGTGTGATAAAATCCCTCAACTATCATGAAGGCAAATATCGGAAATGCTATTCTTCCTATGCACGTAAGTATATCCACATACGGAAACAACGTTGCCCACATGTGATCACTGAGCATGCATGCCATCGCAATGATATGCAGCATACAGGAGCTGAATACTCCTGCCTTTATATTCCAGGACTGTTTCCCCGGATCAATCATTTTACCATTCTGTATATCCGTCATATTGGTTCCTCCTTTTTATATGACTTCGTCATATTGGTTCCTTCTCTTTATAATGTGCCGCCAACTCCTTCGCCCTTGTTAAATCCAAAGATGGCGCAGCATATCAGATCTATGATAAACAATACCGACAATGTGATACATATAATGTTCTGCACTTTTTTGCTCTTGGAATTCAGAAATTCACTGAGCTTCGGTGCCGCTATATACACTCCAAACAGACTTCCCATGCCAAACGCAAGGAGTCCCACCAGACATATTCTTCCATTTACATTAAGGAACTCATTCTTGTAGTCCCAATACTGTGAGTTAAAGAAGAAATCCAGTGCCCAGCTTGCTATGAATTCTATGATTCCACATACCACCATCGCCATAGCAAACAGCTTTGCCTTATCTGCCTTGAAGCGGTCAAGCAGGAATATGATAGCAACGCCGCCAACCCCATACACAGGCAGCCACGGTCCATACATGGTCCCGCGGTTTACGAGAACATGATCCATAACTATATAGAGCAAGACCTCCCAAAGCCATCCTATAAAACAGAACACGAAGAAGAAGAAAATGAAGTCCCTGAGACTGTATTCACTCTTCACCTTCATTCCCTCAGGCACCTCGACCGCGACATCCTGGAGAATATAGGCCGGTTTAGTCCATACCTCAGCAACTCCCGCGTCTCCTGCCGACTGATAAGCAGCCTCGATAGCTTTTTTGTTATATGGTGCAGCATTGAATGCTTCCTCGACAAAATTTTCCACACCTATATTCTGTCTGAACCAGAAGTACATCTCCACATCAAGCTCCATCTGAAACGGTAATGCTACCAGAAGTCCTGCAACCGGTATAGCCTTGATCATCCACACGTGGATGCATGACAGATCCGTCAGGAACATTTTCCACTTATAGCCTCTCGTCATCTCCCTTGACATGTTCTTCGCATCTCTCCACTTGAGTCTTGGATTCTCCGCCAGGAGATATGGAACCATCCTATACTGATAATACTTGTACACACCACCAATTATCGTGAACCACCAGAGTGTCATAACAACATTGTAACAGAACATGACCCACATAAGTCTGAGTAAATAATGTCTGTGGAAAGGTGCAAACATTCGGTTGATGGACACCTTGTCACTGTATCTGCACTCCATGGCATAACGGCATTTGCCCACTATCGCCGCACTCTGTATAAAGAAATGGACAACAGCCATGATAAGAGCAGCTATCAGCAGCATAACTATGACCTCACCGGGATTTCTCTTCACATATGCCGTGTTGGCACCTAAAAGCTTGATGATCCAGGTCTGCTTCGCCGTCACCGAGTCTATCACACGGGCTGCTGTCTCGGCTTTTTTCTCCGACATATGCTCAATCATCGGCATATTCTTTACATACTCCTTGAGTATGGTCACATTGTCCGCCTCATGCTCTGTCTCCTGCCCGAGTACCTGATCTATCCCCTTTACAAACTTTGTCTGGGAAGAATCATCTACCCCAAGATAAGAGAAAATGAAACACACAGCGACCATGGCCATCCAAGCCATAAGTCCCCGCTTAAATACCGTGTTCCACGCTCCCTTTCTAAGCTGTTTCCTATTCCAATCCATCTATAGTTCCTCCCAAGCTAATATTTAAAGTAATTCAACAACATATATCTGCAAAACCCGTAACCTGAATTATGGCTTGATGGTTTCATATTGCCTATCAGGGGAATATGAAACCGGTCAAGCCATTCCACAGCCCCCCTAAATGAAGTCGAAGGTTGCCTGCTCATAGGAAAGTTCCTGATATTCAAGCTCCTCCTGATCTGTCTTGCTGGTGTAGTCCACAACGACTGTCTGCTGCTTTCCGCCCACCATCTGCTGTCCCAGGATATAGTTCACGTCAAAGCGTCCGGTGATGGCCGGTGTCGCGCCACGGGCAGGTACGATGAGCTGCACATGATTAGCTGCCAGCATGGCAAATATAGGCTCCCAAATATATATATCTTTTGCAGCACCAAATGGGTTATCGATAAATATAGTCTTGGACTGTATCGACTCCTCAGGTGCCAGACTGTACATTCCGGCAATATAGTTGATGACAGCAACCAGAAACTGAATGTAGATTCCCTGAGACTGTCCTGTACTTCCAACAGCTTCCTCATACCTGAGATACCGGCTCTGCTCCTTTATCCTCTCCCTCTTGTAGAGATTGAGTCTGATGGCATTCATATCTGTGACCATGACACCGAACAGCTTCTTGAGGCCCAGACAGTCACGGATGTACTTGATCCTCTTTCGTTCATCCTCGTAGGCATCCGCACCCTTCACTATGTCATCTATATAATCAGACATCCTCTGCTTTACAAATTCATCCTTCACGTAAGGTATGGTGAGATCGACCATCTTGATGACATCATCGCCCACCGTGATACGTGACAGCTTTGGAAGCTTCTCAAGCTCAGTCTTCACATCCATACATCTCTGTACACACTGATTCTCGAAGTTCTCCTTGATGGCAACCATATCCTCGATACCCTTCTCAACGCGCTCCTTCTCCAGCTTGATGAACTCAATAATCTGAAGAAGATTTGCCAGAAGTTCCTTTGCCTGACTGTAGGTATCCGGAACCTGCACATCCTGTCTGATCGTATTGGCCATCTCGAATACACCCATCTCCACTAGTGTATCCGCCGTCTGTCCCTTGAATCTCATGATTTCATTCTTCGCGCGGTCAAGGGCTTTCATGCTCCTGTCGTACTTCATGAGACTTGTCTCAAATAACTGTCTGAGGGTATCCATGTCTTCATCCAGTACATTTCCACCGGACACATCTATGTCATTTGTATCGACTATTCTCTTTACATCCTTGTACAGATCCACCATGAAACCATACTGCTTATAGTAATCGCTGTACGCCTTCTCAGCTTCTTTGAATATGCGGTTCATATCCGCAAGCACCGCATCGCCATTGGCTATGGCTGTATCTGCATCGGCTGCAGATATCTCCTCACGTACATAGCTGCCATCGCCGTATGTGCGGTTGATGTTCTCTATCGCATACTCTATGCTTCCCTCAAGCTTGCTATACGCCTTCTGGTCAGCCTTCTGCTGCTGCATCAGCGACGCCTCTATCAACGTGAGCCTTGCCAGCTCATCGTCCATCTCCCTGAGATTGTCCTCAGACGTCGGATAGAGCTCTCCTGCCCCGGCAAATACCGCCATGTCAAAGCCTCTCTTCTCTATGGTCTTCTGTATTCTGTCCATTGACTTCTTCAGCGCATCCATGAGCTTCTTCTTGTCCTCAAGATCCGGCGCATGCTCCTTTGAAACCGCCAGCATAGCCATAAATTCCTGTTCAAGCCGTTCATCTGAAATGTCCAAAGTCTCCTTGTATTCCTCCGGTATTCCGTCCTGCCATGCCGCAGCAGCCACGCCTACACCATCTGTATTTTCAGCAACTCCCGCATTCTCAGGCTTCGGCAGATACGGTTCGAAATACTCCGTCCACTTGTACTGGATATCCTCTATATTCCTTGTAAGCCCCGCAAGCTTTGACTCAGTCTCTCCAACCGTCGTCGACCACTTCAGCACATCGCTCTGAAGTCCTGACAGCTTTGCCACAAGGTCAGACTTCCTCTGCTTATACTCGGCAAGTCTCTGCTCCTCCGGTCTTGCAAGATCCGACAACTGCTCTATCATGACAAATGTCTGTCTTCTGTCAGATTCCTTCTGCTGACTCTGCTGCAGGTCTCCATATCTCTCGGTGTTATTCTTAAGCTCCGTCTCTGTAACCTTGATCGATGTCTTAAGCTCCTCAAGCTCATCCTTCTTATCAAGCAGTGCCTGGTTCAGCTCTCTCTCCCTGTCCTCGGCACCTGTATATCTCGCATCCACAAGCCTTGTGACAAATGCAAGATCCTCCTGATAAGTCGCAAGCTTCTCATTTATCAGACTGATCTCCTCCGTGAGACCTGCTATCTTATCAGCATTTGCCTTTCTGGCATCCTCTATGGAGTCCTTAGACATGAAATATTTCCTGTCTCTTCCTATGATAAGCATGTTCTCGGCGGGAACTATCGCTGAGTCTGAAAGCTTATCCATATCGTACACCATTACACATTCGCTGCCGGTGTCTATCGAACCGAGATTTATATCGTCCTCCAGACTATCAAATCCCTTTGTCACAACACTGTACGGCAGGTATGGATTTGCCTGAAGCAGCTCCTCCTTTGTATCACCCGGGAGTGCCGACAGATAATCCGCACCATGCATGGCCATGAGCCCATGTCTGGTGGAGATGTAGTTTATCACAGTCTCAGCACCCTCCGACGGCGGAAATGGTCTGCCATCCTCATAGCATTTCGCAAGCTTTGTCAGTCTGTCGATCTCCTGCTGGCGCTTGATCGTCTCTGTTATGGTGCCCCTAATCCTGTCATTTATAACACCTGTTATATCCTGTGGATTCTCCACAGAGTATACTGCCATGATGCTGTCGAGCTGGCTTCCCGACTGCCTGTACGCCTCGGCGTCAAGCCTTGCATCCTCGCAGCTTCTCTCCAGCGCATCATACTCAGCCTGCACAGTCGTCAGTCTGTATCTGTCATCGTACAGCTTTGTCCTGCCATCTGCTATGGCTATCTCCAACTCTGTCATCTCAGCAAGTATCCTGTCAGACTCCTCCTGAGCCTTGTTCATCATATCCTTCACATCACCCACTACGAGCAGGTTGACCGATGCAGCCAGCTCACTTATTCGGGCACTTATCTCATCAATCTTGGCTGTGGCATCAGCGATATTGTTCTCCGCCACCGCCTGGGCGATCTCGCCCTCCCTCATGACCTTTCTGCAGTACTCCGCCTCCTCAAGTGCGTGATCATAGCTGGTCTGGGCCTCTTCCCTTGCCCCCATGAGCTCTGCAAGCTTCTTCTCATCACGGATGCGTCTGTTGTACGCATACACCGCCATCTTCTCACTGGATGATCCGATGTTGTTTCTTATATTGTCGACTATCAGTCTGCTCTCTTCGTACTGTCGCTTGTTCTCCCTGTATACAAGGTAGTCATTTACACTCTCCTTGTAGCCGATCTGGTTTTTCAGCTCCGCAAGCTTCTTCTCATTGTCCTCTATCTGCGTGACAGTGTCATCCATCTTGCGGTTCATGTCCTCAAGGCGCAGATAATCCCTGGTGACCCTGAGATTTGCCAGACGCTTGTTCTGCTGTTCCATCTGCTCCCCGGCGTCAGCCTTTGCCTTCGCCAGCTCCTCCATATGGGTGTCGCCCTCCTGTGTACACGCCCTTCCTGTGGCATACACATCGGCCAGGCCCTTACATATCCTGTCGTTGTCCTCGTAGAGACCTATACATGAGTTCACCTTGCCCTCGAGCACATTTATCAATTCTATCTGGTGGTCATAGTTGGCTATGTCACGCTTTCTCTGTGCCAGAACGTTCAGCTTGTCCTTGATGTCGAGAAGAGTCTCTGCCATGGTGTCTTCCTCACCGTTTCGTCCTGTCTTTGTGGCAAATGCCTTCTCTATGATCTCCTCTATAAGCAGATCCTCCACGACCTTCCTTGTGGTCCTGTAATTTGTCTCAAAATACGTTCTTACGTGCCCCTCTGTCTTGTTGATTCCACGTATGATTTCCCAGTGGCTCTCGTGGAGACCATAGCCACTTATAAATCTCTGGTACTCGCCCTTCTTGTCAAATACCCTGATCTCCAGGCTCATATCCCTGTGTCCGAGATCCTTGAGATATGTCTTTAAACCGTTGAATGTGATCCTCTCATTACCCTCCGACAAAGGAAGGTTCACTATGTCATTCTTGTTATATTCCCTGTAGAAAATGCAGTAATTAAAATACTCTATGGATGCAGTGTCCTTCTGTACCTCCCCGGCATCCGCCGTATCCTTTGCCTTTCTGGCACAGAATCCGGTGGTCATGTATCTGTAGCCATCCTTTATATCCGCCTCGTCAAGCTTCCACTCGATCAGCGAATGGATGACTGTGTTGCCGCCACCCGCACGGAAAAGCTTCTCCACAGGCTGCTTCTCATCCAAAGTACAGTTCGGTATCAGGTTCTGAAGGAGCAGAAGCATGAGAATACTCTTTCCTCCTCCATTTGCCAGATCGTACAGCGTGTTCTTGCCGTACATCCTCATGGTGAAGTCATCGTACTGCTGTGTACCAAAGTTATATTTTACATTGTTGACCCTTATCCTGTTGATACTAGGCATCCTCTTCTTCACCTCCAAGCAGCTGATACAGCCGTCCTCTGTATTCCTCAAAATAGTTCTCCGACAAAGCCTTCATCCTGTCTGTCGGATAGTACCTGTCCGCATTCTCCACAAATAACCGCTGGGCCGACATGAAGTTGAACACCAGCTTCACATAACCCGCCCGGGATGCCTTGGACGCCCTGGCGCTGTCGCCCTCCTGATTGCCCGTCACCGCCGGGAGCTCATCCCACAGAAGCGCTATCGCCTTGAAGCTGTCCTGCTCCACCTCATCAGTTGACAGAACATCAAGCTTCTTCGTTATATCCGCAAGATATTTGCTTGTCTCATCTATAATGTTCTCTGACTTCACATACTCCCTGAACTGATAGCTGGATGAATCCTTGTAAAAATAGAGAAGTGTCATATACATAATGAAGTAACACAGATAGAGCTCCTTGTTCAGACGCAGTCCCAGAAGCTTCTTCATGTCGTCATTCGTATAGCCAAATACCCGGTTGCCCTCACCGGCTGTTATATACAGGCTGTCATTGTACTCGTACAGTGACAGGTTCATCTTCTTCATCATATTCATGACAATGTCGTACACCTCGGCATTGCCGTAGAATTCATCGTACAGCGGGCCGTTGTCGGGATGCTTCTTGCAGATCTCCTCACCTGATATTAACTTGGAATATATCTCTATCGCCTTGTCCAGATTCTTACTTTCCATCTTTTTCTCCTATTCTCCGTACAATCACTCTCAGCTGGTTTTGTTAAACTGAATTCCCGTAACGTACATGTCCTCGCCAATCTGTATCTCTTCGTCTGGATGGAATTCCAGTGTAAATGTCATGCCTCTGAACGCATCCAATGTGAGTTCCGGTGCATACATCTCACGGGAGAGACCAGAACCGCCATGCCCCATATCACCATCGGTCTGATTCTGCAAAATAGCAATACCTTTGCCAGTTTTTATTCTCTCTATGTGATCTACCAGCATTCCCTCCAGCATAGTGTCCGGCTTTGCCAGTATCTCATCCACGCTGTACCTGTCCTTCTGAGCCAGGTGTGTGAGGAAGGAATAGTAATCTTTGTTGTCGTAGATTTCTTTTCCAAACTTAACTTCAAGTATTCCATTGAATTCCTTGAGACTCAGGTGTCCCCATTTGTTCAGCTGGTCAAGAAGCTCGTGGAACAGCTTTGTGAAGTTGGCACTTATCTGTTCATCGAGCAGTTCATCTTCGTAACGGAAGTTCGGATCAAGCTGCTCCTTCTTCACCTTTGTGGTCTTCGCATTGTCCTCGGACTTCAGCGTGAGCATGTGATCTATTGATGTCATGCTGAACGTTTTCACGATCCTCGGAGCGAAGAGAGGCGCAAGTATGGTGAGTATCTTATCCGGTCTGTCCTCTTTTATGATACTCTGAAGCTGTCCTGCAAAGTCAAATGCAGGTCTAAGCTTCTGAAGCTTCGCCTTGTGTATGATATTGTCCGATATGTTCTGCAGCTCCATGGTGCTGCTTATCAGACTTCCGTGCTTGATGATGGTCCTCTTGAGTTCAAGCTCAAGCTGGCTTATCTCCTCCATAGCTTTCAGGTTGCCCTTGCCCATATTATCATAGCTCGCCTTAGTGATCGCTTTGTCCACCAGAGCTTTGTTCTTGGCAAAGAGCTTCTGCTCGTCAGCGAACCATTTGCCGACGGTCTTCATATAATTCTCGTACTCCTCCGCGCCCTTGAACACGTCGATGGACAGAAGATTTACTATCTCATCCTTCTCGCGGATCAGCCTGTTCACCTCGCTATTGATCCTGCGCACGACCTCGATACCGCCACGGAAGTTCTCTCCAACAATCATCTTTTCCAGAAGAAGCTGCTGCACGTTGATCTTGCTCTCGTCCTTGATCTCCTTGGTGTCCAGATAGAATTCGATTCCATCCGCAGTAATGAAATACAGAACCTTGCCATCCACTATATGGCTGTCTATCAGCTTCACTCGTCCCGTCTTGCGCTGCTTCTTTCCCGGATCATAGAACGTGAATTCAAATGCTCTTCCATCGTTCTTGATCTTGTCAAATATATACATTATCAGGTCAGCCCTGTCATCTCCCGCGATCTCCACATCGAAATCACGGTCAAGGAGCTGCCCCATGAATTCCTCATATTCATCGTATGACACTTCACGCTCATTGAAGCTGTTCTCCTGAATAAAAAAACGCAGAATCGCCATGGTTATATAACCCATGTCCAGCTGTGCATAACGACCTTCCTTATACTGCGCAAATGTGGTCTCAGCCAGAACAAAAAACGGGTAATATTTCCTCAGATTCTGCATTCTTGCATTATGTTCTTCAATTATGTCATTTATCATCACGTATTTGAGTGCCATGTTTTCTCTATCTCTGTACTTTCCTGATTATAATAGATCTTATACCATATACTTTTCCTGATATATCTGCCCATATTCTGAGACACATAGCTTCTCTATCCGCATATGGACACACAGATTTAGTATACCATGACACATTTGTTCACACAACGATATTTATCTTCCGTACTTCAGCTCATTTATCGATCTTCCACACACTGTCAACATGAATTCCGTGGCACTCTCACTGTTCTGTCCCACATCATTCAGCCCGACATATCCCGGCTGATAGCCCTCGCAGTCACCCTCTATCTGAAACTGGACTGTGACCGTCACCTGCTGCCCCTTATATGTGGCATTCCCTTCAAACTGCACTATCTGACTTCCGTCCGTCGCGACAAATGCCTGCCAGTGTTCATCGCTGCAATAGGCATCCAGACCATCCCCATAGGTTGTGTCTCCATCCGGGAATATCTTCTGTTCCTTTATATAATCTATCCTCTTATCCGGAAGATCGGCTGCATCTTTGCCGATCCCCGCCTCACCAATACCTGTCACGCACATGGACAATGTGAGTATGACTGCCAAAAGCTTGCAGAATTTGTTCTCCCTGAACTTCTCCCACCGCTTGATATTCAGTGCAAATGCAAGGATTCCTCCCACGATCGCACCACCCACATGCGCATAGATATCTATATTCTTCTCATTTGTATACAGAGCATATATGACCACAACAACTATGGATACCATCATATCTTTTCTGCTTGCTTTCCTGTTGCCCATGAATGTCAGGAACACAGCAGCACATATGATTCCGAACACCGCCCCTGATGCTCCTATAGAGAAATGCATTCTGTCAGGATCAGTCATATGATACACATTCATGGATATGATCCCGGCAACAATTCCTGATACAAAGTATATGATAGTCGTCCTCAGGGAGCCAAGTTTTCTCTCCACCGTGGAGCCAAACATATATAGTGCAAACATATTGCCAAAGAGATGATCAAAGCCAGAATGCAGGAACATCGCCGATATAAGTCGTCCATACTCGCCATTCAGCTTCACGTACTGATAGTTGAGTCCACCGGTTCTGGAGTAATTGTCCACACCGATACACATGATGCCAGCTATGACATTTGCCACTATCAATGCAATCGTAACTATAGGGATCGTCCTCTTTATCTGTGGCTGCGGGGAAGCTCCACCGCCCATCTGCTCAGGTCTGATCACATAAGCTGTGTCCTGGTCAATATCCTGCTCAAATCTCCCATAGTCATCATGTTCAAAGCCATAGCCGAAATTGTTTTCTTCCATATAATACTCTCCTGACAATGCCCTCCACGGCTAGCATCCACATACTGTTCATTGTTTTACACGATACACTGTTTTTCCACCTTGCAGTACCATTCTTCACACCTTTTTTCTTAGTCGAATACTCTCTTAAGTACCTCGTCCTCATACAGAACCTTCTTGGCAAGTTCTCTGTACTTCTCCTCATGAAGGTATGTGTGTCTGTGAGGCTTTATCTGTGGTGCCATGTCTATCGCCTTTGCGAAATCTTCTCTCTTGAGATCAAGTGTAGCTACATAATCCCAGAAACCGGTCTTCTCAAATATAGCATTTACCCTGACATATCTGTGATCCTGGACAACCGCCATGATATATGTGGCAATTCCCACCTGGATTCCATGGAGCTGTGGCTGTTCAAGCATCTTGTCAAGTGCATGTGAGATCAGGTGTTCACTTCCGGATGTCGGTGTGCTTCCGCCTGCAATCTCATTAGCAACACCACTCATGGCAAGGGAATCGAGAAGCTCCTTCAGGAAGAGGTCATCCTTGATCGTCTCAAATGGTGTTCTGACGAAGCTGTTCACCGCCTTCTTCGCTATCATAACTGCAAAATCGTTCATCTCAGAGTATCCCAGTTCAGACTCGAAGAGCCAGTCATAGAGGGATGTGATCTTGGATACCATATCTCCGATTCCCGAGTAAAGGAATCTCTCTGGAGCAGACTTGATGATCTCCGTGTCAGCTATGATTCCATATGCCATTCTTGCCGGCACCGATGTACGCCGTCCATTTACCATAAGTGATGCGCTGGCGCTTGAGAAACCATCCGATGATGCCGATGTCGGAATACTTATAAAAGGAAGCTTTCTGAGATATGCCGCATACTTTGCCACATCAATAACCTTTCCTCCGCCGATACCCACGATCACCTGGGCCTTCGCATCTATATCAAATGCCAGCTTGATTATATCCTCTATATTGGTGGAATCCAGCTCTCTGTACTCCACAACTGTCACATTTTCCTTCTTCAGAGAATCCATGACCTGCTGTCCAAACATGTCTATGAGTCCATTTCCAAAATAAATAACAGCATTCTTCATCCCGGAAGCACTTATATATTTGCCCAGATCATTCAGGGTTCCCTTTCCGATCTTAAGAATGGTTGGTATTGCTATATGACTTCCTGCCATCTGTTTATCCTCCTAAATACATTTCTACCATTATACATTATATAATCAGCAAAAATAAACAGGACAATACACATTTTGTCTCATACCTTTACTTACCTTTCTAATTTCTAGCCATGTCTGCCTTATGCTGTTTTTATATCCTTTAAATTTCTTACAGCATCTTCATATTTTTACCCGAAAAACACATTTTCTACACAACTTCTCCAAAATTAGAACACATTTTCTCAGTATATTATTAAATATAAACAGCGAGAGCGTAAGCGAGTTGTTTACATCCCCTTTTTCATAAACGACTGCAACACCCTCCCCTCACATAATGTAGTTGCAGTCACTCCCTTTTAATACAAAAAGAAGAGGCTGCCAGAGATGGCAGCCTTTTCTTTTTGTATTCAGATAATTTATAATTACTCACTTCTGAGCGCTATAACAGGATCCTTCTTAGCTGCAATTCTCGATGGGATAAGTCCTCCGATCAATGTCAGTATAACGCTGATGATTACCAGCATCACTCCACCCTTCCAAGGAAGCGCCGATACACCGGCAACGTTGATATAACTCTCTATCACCTTACTGATCGGTATATTGATCAGCATCGTCACGCCGATTCCTATGAGTCCTGAGAAGAGACCTATGATAAATGTCTCCGCATTGAACACTCTTGAGATATCCTTCTTTGAAGCTCCTATGCTTCGCAGAATACCAATCTCCTTTGTTCTCTCAAGAACTGAGATATATGTAATTATTCCGATCATGATGGATGAAACTATCAATGAAATTGCCACAAATGCAATGAGTACATAGGTTATCGCGTTGATGATCTTGGTCACCGATGACAGCATGATTCCGATGTAATCAGTGTATGTGATCTCCTTGTCAGGATAATCCTCGTTGTACTTGTCTATGAGCTTTGTTATCTCGTCCTTATCCGCAAATTCTGCACAGTAGAGGTTGATGGAAGCCGGCTTTGCAAGCTCTGCATATCCAAGCTTTGACATGTTATCCTCATAAGTAGATGTTGACTCCTGGAAGAAACCGTAACCCTTGAGCATATCGAAGAGCTGATCCTTGGTCATGGACGCCATCTGTGCCTGCATGTCCTCAGTAACCTGACCTGAAGCCATAAGCTGCTGCATAACAGAATCCATATCCACATCATCCGCTGTCAGTTCCTTGCCATCTGAAAATGGCATTCCTGTAAATATGTCAGTATCAGGATTATCCATCTGAGCCTTGAGTACATCTGTCTTCTCGTTCTCTGAAACTATGTAATTGGCAAGCTCCGATGTGTAACCTATATATCCCGGCTGCATGGTAGTTGCATACGCTTTATCCGAAGCCCTGATTACTGCCGACACCTTTACTTCAAGGCCCCCGGCCACGGCAGACTTCAGAAAATCAGCATCAGAACTCATATCTGTGTATGTTCCATCATCATTCTTCTTGTACAGATCGCCCGGAAGCACAACCTTAAACTTGAGATTAAGAAGGTCATCGTATGTAAACACCATCTGCTCAAGCTCCGGTACCTCTCCGCCAGCAAGTATGGTTGAAACCATATCGCTCAGTTCCTTTGAATCCCTTAGCCCAAGAGTATACAGTGTAAAATCACTTATCTCATTGTTCTTGTCGACGACAAGTACAACCTCGTTCTTATTCTCCGGCCAGTGTCCTGCCAGCACATCGTACTGCTGCTTGAGCAGAGTGTCGTTGTCAAGCATCTGTGTCCACATGTCCATTGATGATGAGCCGTAACTAAACGCCGACATGAAATCTGCCGTTGACTCCTGTGCCTCCGCCATACCTCCAAATCCCATATCTGCCATTGTGGTGCTTGGATTTACCTGGGCAACACCGCCATTTGCACTGTTCTCGTTAAACACATATAATGGTGTATCATATGTGTATGTTATATCACTTGTATACTTGGTGAAGCCGTTTGCATCGTCTTCTATATAATTCTTAAATGACTCAAGGTCGTTCTCCTTCACATCTGACACCATGGACACGAGCATGTCTCCCATGATATCTCCCGAATATACCTTGTCCTCGCCAGCGTGATTATGATCTGAATCCTCCTCGTTGTTACCTACCATCTTTGAGAGCAGCTCATCGTAATCCATCGCTTTCTTCGTTATCTGCACTGGATATGTGGCAAGTGTCTCCTCCTGTACATCGTTGATATACTTCTGGAATCCAGACGATAGCGACAATATAAGCGCTATTCCTATGATTCCTATACTTCCGGCAAATGCTGTTAAGAATGTCCTTCCTTTCTTGGTCATGAGGTTGTTCAGACTCAGCGAGAACGCTGTGAACATACTCATGGATGTCTTTCTAGGTTCATAACTTCCGTCATCCTCCTTTGCTTCATCCTCATCTGAGAATGGATTGGAGTCATCTATTATATTTCCATCGAGGAGCTTTACGATTCTTGTTGAATACTGCTGTGCCAACTCCGGGTTGTGCGTGACCATAATAACCAGCTTGTCCTTGGCTATCTCCTTGAGCAGTTCCATGATCTGAACACTTGTCTCTGTGTCAAGTGCACCCGTTGGCTCATCCGCCAACAGAATATCCGGATCGTTTATGAGTGCTCTGGCGATGGCAACTCTCTGCATCTGTCCACCGGACATCTGGTTTGGTTTCTTGTGAATCTGATTTTCCAGACCGACCTTCTCCAGAACCTCCTTCGCTCTCTTTCTTCTCTCTGCCTTTGATACTCCTGACAAAGTGAGCGCAAGCTCTACATTTGACAATACCGACTGGTGCGGTATCAGATTGTAGCTCTGGAATACGAATCCGACTGAATTGTTTCTATATGAATCCCAGTCTCTTGACTTGAAATCCTTTGTCGACTTGCCATTGATAACCAGATCTCCACTGGTGTACTGATCCAGTCCGCCCACTATGTTCAGAAGCGTTGTCTTTCCACAACCCGACTGACCAAGTATGGACACGAACTCATTTCTCCTAAAGTTCACAGATACACCCTTAAGTGCCTGAACAACTTCATCACCAGTGTGATAATCCTTCACGATATTCTTAAGCTGAAGCATTCTATCCTCCTTACAAAAATCATATTGTGTTCTATATGCATTACACTTTGATAGATTTGTCATTATTACTGGAAAATCATAGCATTTATTTTTTTTCAATGCAATTAAGGCAGGCTATTCTTTATAAATGTTTTATTTTCTATCGATAAGTTCAAACTAACTATATGTTGAACTTTTGGCTAAAAATTCTTTTATTTTCTTATTATATGGGGTATAATCAGCGTAAGTGGGTACGTTGTATCCAAATATAATTTTACGGAGGATTTTACAAATGTTAGTTTCAGCAACAGAAATGTTAAAGAAAGCTAAGGCTGGTCACTACGCAGTAGGTCAGTTCAACATCAACAACCTTGAGTGGACAAAGGCTGTTCTCCTCACAGCTCAGGAGCTTCAGTCACCTGTTATCCTTGGTGTTTCAGAGGGCGCTGGAAAGTATATGACAGGATTTGAGACAGTTGCAGCAATGGTTAAGGCTATGGATGAGTCACTTGGAATCACAGTTCCTGTAGCTCTTCACCTTGATCACGGAACATACGAAGGATGCTACAAGTGTGTTAAGGCTGGATTTACTTCAATCATGTTCGATGGTTCACACTATCCATTCGAAGAGAACCTTGCTAAGTCAACAGAGCTCGTTAACGTAGCTCATCAGCTTGGCCTCTCAATCGAGTGTGAGGTTGGTTCTATCGGTGGTGAGGAAGACGGAGTTGTTGGTATGGGCGAGTGCGCTGATCCAGATGAGTGTAAGACTATCGCTGATCTCGGTGTAGATATGCTTGCAGCTGGTATCGGTAACATCCATGGTAAGTACCCAGCTAACTGGAAGGGACTTAGCTTTGAGACACTTGATGCTATCCAGCAGAAGACAGGCGTTATGCCATTAGTTCTTCACGGTGGTACAGGTATCCCAGCTGACATGATCAAGAAGGCTATTTCACTTGGCGTTTCAAAGATCAACGTTAACACAGAGTGCCAGTTATCATTCGCAGATGCTACAAGAAAGTACATCGAGGCTGGTAAGGATCTTGAGGGCAAGGGATTTGATCCTAGAAAGCTTCTCGCTCCTGGTTTCGAGGCTATCAAGGCTACTGTTAAGGAGAAGATGGAACTCTTCGGATCAGTTGGTAAGGCTAACGACTAATTCTTTAACAGAACAATTAACAAATGTAACGATAAACTGTTCGACAGCTTTCGGACAAGTATCGCTCACGTAAACTTAAAGGAACCCCATCACAGCTTGTATAAGCCATGATGGGGTTCTTATTTTTATATCATACATTCTACTAATATTAATTGTCTAATCCTGATTCTCTGCCTTGTCCTTCTTCCTGCTGATCGTCCACCATATAGGAACTGATATCAGCATGAAAAGTGCCGCTGCCACGCTGATCCATGCACCGACTCCGAGTCTTGCATTTGCCGCTGCATCTAGCTTTCCAAGATCTATCAATGACAGAACAAATTCAAATATCAATATTCCGCCAACAATTATAGATATAACAAGGTCTGCTATATAACAGCCTGCCTTGTTGATAAATGCACAGATCACGTCTGCTATGATAACTACCGCCACAACAAGCATGGATAATATATTTATACCAAACACTCCAACTATGCTTCTGGCATCTGTACCCATATATGCATAAGGAATAAATACTGATACAACAGCCATGATAATGCCGATCAGGTTTAACATATTAGGTACATGTGTGGATCCCTTCTTCACATCACCAGCTATGTTCTGCCTGTTCTCATATCCCATATAACCCATAGGGTTGTTGTATGGCGTTGGCTGTACCGGCTGGCCGTACTGCGACTGTGGCTGGTATGGCTGCTGGGTTGGCTGACCATACTGTGGCATCTGCTGGTATGGTGGCTGCATTGGCTGTACGCCCTGGCTATACTGTGCCTGTGGCTGATATGGCTGCTGTACCGGCTGACCATACTGCGACTGTGGCTGGTATGGCTGCTGCACCGGCTGGCCATACTGTGGCTGAGCCGTTTGTTCATACTGCGGCATATGCTGCACTGGCTGGCCATACTGTGGCATATGCTGATACAGTGACTGAGCTGGCTGTGCTACCTGACTATATGGTGCTTGAACTGACTGCGCTCCCTGACCATTCTGTGCCTGACTTTGCTCAGCCATCACAGCTTTTTCCTGCTCCACATTCTGCTCAGAAGTCGACCCGCCATCAACTCCGTCAATATCTTCTACTCTATTCTGTTCATCCATGTTGTCATCTACCTCCGATGTAATTATTCGACACATCCCTTACATATCGAGATACCTCTTCAGATACTGTCCTGTATATGACTGAGGTATCTTCGCAACTTCCTCAGGAGTTCCTCTGGCAATGACCGTTCCACCGCCTGCGCCTCCTTCAGGTCCCATGTCAATAATATAATCTGCGGTCTTGATAACGTCAAGATTATGTTCGATAACCACCACTGTGTTGCCGCCTTCACTGAGCCTTCTGAGTATATCCACAAGCCTGTGAACATCAGCAAAATGAAGTCCGGTGGTTGGCTCGTCAAGCACATATATAGTCTTTCCCGTTCCACGTCTTGACAGCTCAGTTGCAAGTTTGATTCTCTGTGCCTCTCCTCCTGACAAAGTGGTGGACGGCTGTCCAAGCTTGATATATCCGAGTCCCACATCACGGAGAGTCTCTATCTTCCTCAGTATCCTTGGCACATTTGCAAAGAACTCGCACGCCTCATCAACTGTCATATCGAGAACTTCATTGATACTCTTGCCCTTGTACTTGACCTCCAAAGTCTCTCTGTTGTATCTCTTTCCTCCACACACCTCACATGGCACATATATATCTGGCAGGAAGTGCATCTCTATCTTGATGATTCCGTCTCCACGACATGCCTCGCATCGTCCTCCGGATACATTGAAGCTGAATCTTCCCTTACCGTAACCTCTTGCCTTGGCATCCTTTGTACCGGCAAACAGGTCTCTTATCAGGTCAAACGTACCTGTGTAGGTAGCCGGATTGGATCTCGGAGTTCTTCCTATAGGTGACTGGTCTATATTTATGATCTTGTCAAAAGCATCATAACCGATGATATGGTCATGCTTTCCTGCCTTAACCCTGCTTTTATTGAGTCTTCTCGCAAGTTTCTTGTACAGGATCTCATTTACCAGAGAACTCTTTCCCGAACCTGATACACCTGTAACGCATGTCATGACTCCAAGTGGTATATCCACATCTATATGCTTGAGATTGTTCTCATAAGCATTCTTGACAGTGAGCCATCCAGTTGGCTTTCTCCTCACATCCGGAACCTCTATCTTCTTCCTGCCGCTTAAGTAGTCACCGGTGATAGAATTCTCACATTTCATAATGTCTTCAGCCGTACCCTCAGCTACCACATATCCACCATTTGCACCGGCTCCCGGTCCTATATCTATAATGTGATCCGCCGCCCTCATGGTATCCTCGTCGTGCTCTACAACGATAAGCGTATTTCCAAGGTCTCTCAGATTCTTGAGCGCTGCTATCAGCTTGTCATTGTCCCTCTGGTGAAGTCCGATACTTGGCTCATCCAGAATATATGCAACTCCGACCAGACCTGAACCTATCTGCGTGGCAAGTCTTATTCTCTGTGCCTCTCCACCTGAGAGCGTACTTGTACCTCTACTCAGACACAGATAGTCAAGTCCCACATCAATAAGAAAATGCAGTCTCGACCTTATCTCCTTGAGTATGGCCGCACCTATCATCTTCTGTCTGTCAGTGAGTTCCAGATCTTTCATGAACTTTGCAAGTTCTGTGATAGGTAGTTCTGTAAGTTCGGCAATATTCTTATCTCCAACTGTAACAGCAAGGGCTGTCGGCTTAAGTCTCTTACCACCACAGACCTCACACGGAGTTACAGTCATGAATGTCTCATACTCGGCCTTTGTGGACTCCGCAGATGTCTCCCTGTATCTTCTGGCAACACTCTTTATGAGTCCCTCAAATGTTATATCATACACTCCCTCCCCGCGCTGTCCTTTATAATGCACCTTAACCGGGCGAGAGTTCTTTCCATATAATAAGAGATCTTTTATATCCTGTGGATATTCCTGAAATGGTGTATCAAGAGAGAATCCATACTCCGCACTGAGTGCCCTGAGTATGGCATTGGAATAGCTCTTGCCATCATTACACGACTGCCATCCCAGAACCACTATGGCTCCATCATTTATCGACAAACTCTGATCGGGTATCATAAGATCCGGATCAAATTCCATCTTGAAGCCAAGACCTGCACATGTCGGGCATGCGCCAAATGGATTGTTGAACGAAAAGCTTCTCGGCTCTATCTCATCTATGCTGATTCCGCAATCCGGGCATGAAAAGCTGTCTGAGAAATTGATAATGGTATTCTCCTTCTGAACACCATTCTCATCCCTCTCCCCGATCACCTCAATTTTCATAAGCCCCTCTGCAAGCTGAAGTGCGGTCTCTATGGAATCTGTGAGTCGCCTCTCCACATCCTGTCTTACAACCAGACGATCGACTACTATATCTATACTGTGCTTCTTGTTCTTATCGAGCTTTATCTCCTCCGACAGCTCATACATGCTGCCATCGACAACCACTCTGACAAATCCGCTCTTCTTTGCCTTCTCCAGCAGCTTTACATGCTCTCCCTTTCGGCCTCTGACCACAGGCGCAAGCACCATGAACTTTGTCCTCTCAGGTAGCTTCATAATCTCATCCACCATCTGGTCAACCGTCTGTCTGCTTATGACCTTACCACAGTTCGGGCAGTGTGGTATTCCCACTCTGGCATAGAGAAGTCTGAAATAGTCGTATATCTCAGTGACAGTGCCAACTGTGGATCGAGGATTTCTGTTTGTTGACTTCTGATCTATGGAGATTGCAGGGGAAAGTCCCTCTATCTTGTCCACGTCCGGCTTCTCAGCCTGTCCAAGGAACTGTCTCGCATAGGAGGACAGCGACTCCATATATCGTCTCTGTCCCTCCGCATATATCGTGTCAAATGCCAGTGAAGACTTACCTGATCCCGAAAGTCCTGTCACGACAACAAATTTGTCCCTTGGAATCTTGACATTGATATTCTTCAGATTATTTTCACGTGCGCCCTCAATAGTAATATACTTCCTGTCAATATTCCTGCTGGCGTTGAAATAATCATCATCTTTCATGCTCGCATCCGTTATATTCTCCAGATGCTCACTTCGTTCATAATTCTTATTGTCTTCCATCTTGATCTAACCTTTTCTCTTTATCATTTATATTTGTTATATCTTAATTATCTACCCTGCATCCATCTATTCTTTATCATAATCTCTCAGTGCCGCCTTATACACCTTGAGCTGATCCCTGATCTCTGCCGCCACCTCAAAGTTGAGGTCTGCTGCCGCCATATTCATCTTCTTGGTCAGCTTGGCGATAACCTTCTGAAGCTCCTTCTTCGTCATGGACTCAGCGTCCTTATCCTCCTCTGGAAGATCCTCCTTCTTCACCTCTATGGTTATGAGATCCCTTATGCTCTTCTCTATAGTCTTAGGGGTTATTCCATGTTCCTCATTATACTTCTGCTGTATCTCACGACGTCTGCTCGTCTCATCGAGGGCATACTTCATAGAACCCGTGATAGTATCCGCATACATGATGACATGTCCATCCACATTTCGGGCTGCTCTTCCTATGGTCTGGATGAGTGATGTCTCCGATCTCAGGAAACCTTCCTTATCAGCATCCAGTATTGCCACCAGAGTGATCTCCGGTATATCAAGTCCCTCTCTCAAAAGGTTGATTCCAACAAGCACATCAAATACGCCAAGACGGAGATCTCTCACTATCTCAACCCTCTCCATAGTGTCTATATCCGAGTGCAGATATTTCACCTTTATATCATTATCTCTCATATAGCTGGTGAGATCTTCAGCCATACGCTTGGTAAGTGTTGTTACAAGCACCTTGTGTCCCTGCTCGGTCTCCTTGCGAACCTCTTTCAGCAGATCATCTATCTGACCTTCCACCGGTCTGACCTCAACCGGCGGATCAAGAAGTCCTGTAGGTCTGATGATTTGTTCAGCCATAAGCATCTGGTGCTCCTCCTCGTATTTGCCCGGTGTGGCTGATACAAACATGACCTGATCAAGCTTCTGCTCAAATTCCGAGAAGTTGAGCGGCCTGTTGTCAAGTGCAGATGGAAGCCTGAATCCATAGTCAACCAGATTCATCTTACGGGATCGGTCTCCCGAATACATCGCGCCAACCTGAGGCACAGTCATATGTGACTCATCTATAATAAGAAGAAAGTCATCATCAAAGAAATCCAGCAGTGTGCTCGGCGTCTCTCCGGCTGATCTTCCAGCCAGCGGACCGGAATAGTTCTCTATACCAGAGCAAAATCCAGTCTCTCTCATCATCTCCATATCAAAGTTAGTTCTCTCCTCGATACGCTGTGCCTCGATGAGTTTATCCTTTGACTTGAAGTAAGCAACTCTGTCCTTGAGCTCCGCCTCTATCCTCTTCAGCGCCTTCTCCATCTTCTCCTGTCCAACCACATAGTGGGACGCCGGGAAAAGACAGGTATATGTCAGATCTCTCTTTCCCTCTCCGGTGAGCGGATCAAACTCTGTGATCCTGTCTATCTCATCACCAAAAAACTCTATCCTTATTCCATCATCAAATGTTGACACAGGTATTATCTCAAGTACATCCCCGCGCACTCTGAACGTGCCTCTCTGCAGATCCATGTCATTCCTATCATACTGTATATCTGTCAGTTCATCGATGACCTGATCTCTGTCCTTTATCATGCCAACTCTGAACGACAACATCTGATTCCTGTACTCGTCCGGATCACCGATGCCATATATACACGATACAGATGCAACCACTATGACATCTTTTCTGTCTATGAGTGCTGCTGTGGCGCTATGTCTCATCCGGTCAATATCGTCATTAATAGACGAATCCTTTGCAATATAAGTATCCGTAGACGCCACATATGCTTCCGGCTGATAATAATCGTAGTATGATACAAAATACTCCACCGCATTGTTCGGAAAAAACTCCTTCATCTCCCCATAAAGCTGCGCCGCCAGAGTCTTGTTATGTGCAAGTATAAGCGTGGGCTTATTCAGCTGCTGTATGACATTCGCCATGGTAAAAGTCTTACCAGATCCGGTTACACCCAGCAGCGTCTCAAACTGATTACCTTCCTGAAAACCCTTTACCAATTTTTCTATTGCCTCCGGCTGATCTCCGGTGGGCTTGTATTCCGATACCAATTCAAAATGATCCATAAAAGTCTCCTACTCTAGGCTAAAACCTGCATCTATTATATCGAACATTAGTTCCCATATCAAGTAAAAACACGGCAGTTGCTCAAGTTTATTTATGCCCTGAACAACTGCCACTATACTTCATCTGTTTGCTCACAACACCTTCTATACCGCTAGTTCATCCCTACCCAGGCTTATCTCATAGCAGCCTTTCTCATCGACAGTCACCACGACTCTCTCAAATCCTGTGTAAAATCTTAATATATACAGATCATCTGCCCTTGAGATAACCACCTCAGCATTCATCTCCGCAAGATCTGTCATATTGTCTTTCAGCACACCCTCGCTGACTCTGATGATCTGTCTCTCCTTCTCCACCTGTCTCTTCTCCTGAAGCTCCTTATAATAAAGGAAGAGATTCTCCTCCAACGCCTTTGATCTGCAGCTGCATCTGTGAAAATAGCTGCCGATGATCATATAAAGCATGTATGCTGTCTCCTGCTGTCTGTGTGATGTCTTTTCTGTAAATGAATATCTCATAATCGTTACCTCCATAATGAAAAAATAAACCTAAAATAAATCTACAAAATGTTGTCAATGTGTTATCTGAAGCTTCACCAGCTCACACCTTATCAGTGCCCGCTCCCCGGTCTGTCATTTTTCAGCCGACGACAGTCGCTGTGTCCGTATTCTTTGCTGCCCCGGATACCGGGCAGATGCATATTCAGTTTTCATTTGAAATCTGCCCCATGCCCAAAAGGCAACAAAAAAAGAGTCATGATCGCAGACTTGTAGCACTTGCTACTCATCATGTTTTCAAACTCTTCTACTTAAAATATGATTTATTCAATTTTCATTATGGATATCAGCAATCGCTGATGTATATGTTATATCAAAAACTAATTGTGGTGTCAACATATTTATAAATATATCTATAAAACACAAGAGAGCCAGATTTCTCCGACTCTCTTAAATATGCATCCACAAATGCATACCCCAATTAGTATCTATAATTTCCTACCTTATCGCATCCTTCATGCTCTTCACATAATCTGTCACATAAGGCACACAGTCCTTGCCGTACTGGGCGCACAGCTTGACGATGGCTGAACCGACGATGACACCGTCTGACTTCTCCGCCATCTGCTTTGCCTGCTCAGGTGTGGATATTCCGAAACCTACAGCGCAAGGGATGTCCTTCGCCTTCTTCACCAGATCGACCATTGCTCCTATGTCTGTGGTGATCTTGGTTCTGGTTCCGGTTACACCGAGTGATGACACGCAGTATACAAATCCACTCGCATCATTTGCGATCATGGATATTCTCTCATGGGATGTAGGTGTGATGAGTGAAATGAGATCCACATCATACTGCTTGCAGATTCCGTCAAACTCATCCTTCTCCTCGTAAGGAATGTCAGGAAGGATCAGACCGTCTATGCCAATCTCCTTGCATGTGCTGATGAATCTCTCCGAACCGTACGAGAACACGACATTTGCATATGTCATAAACACCATAGGTATTGTCACTTTCTTGCGGAGCTTTCTCACAAGGTCAAATACCTTGTCTGTCGTCACGCCGCCTGCAAGCGCTCTTATATTTGCGCCCTGAATGACCGGACCCTCGGCTGTCGGGTCTGAGAATGGGATTCCCAGCTCTATAAGGTCTGCACCGGCCTCCACCATTGCGTATACTACCTCCTCTGTCACATCCAGCGACGGATCGCCACATGTCACAAATGGTATAAATGCTTTTCCATGCTCAAATGCTTTTGCTATATTACTCATGAAGATCC
>OHEF01000353.1_pt1 | contig 25810 bp, 29 predicted proteins | sample 1567171 | NCBI WGS metagenome assembly OHEF01 (sample SAMEA3879576, study PRJEB24766) | human gut metagenome | biome: human-associated habitat; feature: feces | place: USA | collected 1985/1987
ATCCACCCATCGGTGTGGGATAAGCTTCCGCATACCGGACATAGTAATCCGCCACCTGTGCAAGGCGGTCGGCCAGGATGGCATCCGCTGTAGCCAATGTCAGGATGCTGTCATCCGTGTATTCCACGTAGCGACCGAAGAACTCAAAGTCCTTGGTTCGTATGTTACTGAACTCGTAGATACTCCCTACGATGTCCCCAATGATACTTCCAATCATACTCTTACTGTTTTAGTGATTCTACTTACTTAAAGCTGTTGCCATCAGTAATATCCGTAAATATACTCATTTTGTATCTCATACAGAGCCAACCGGTGGACTTTGTTGCAAAGTTACCACGATACTCCCTCAAAAAGTGAGACACACTCTATGTTTTAGGTCATAGCTACCAAGGTATTTGCTGTTGGCGCTTTTACATGACCGCATATCCATACGCTTCTGCACTTCTTTTTCCCTCCCGTTCTGAGTCCGTACGCTGCAATACTCTTTTACCCTTGAAGTCAATATGATGGGAGATTAGACATATCTATAGCCTTGCAACTTTATATTGCCGGATTGCTGAAACCACGGAATATGAGATGGGCGAACCTTGGGTTCAAGACATTAGCCAAACTTGGCATCAAGTGATTATTATATGGACGTATGCCGTTCCAAAGAAGTTGAGAACAACGGACAAGCAAACTTGGAATACTTGATAATCAGGATAAATTGACCGAAGATTTCTCCAAAGAATGATGTTGTGAATTTTTGCCTTTCGACGTTTTTTATGCTTCTTTGAGGTCGCTAAAGCTACCGGGAAGGCATCGAACTGCGTTGCAGAATTTGTCAAGCAAGTTGTACCCTTGTCATTACAAAACGGAGTTTTGTCCTCACAAGGGTCACTTGCCGATTGCTGCCGCAACGGGGCGATAAATCGCTGTTTCGCGCTGCGAAATAGGTGTCCGGAAAACCCGGCTAACAAGTAATCAAAGGAAGTATGAAACAGAAGACCAAAGTATTTCAGTTGCGGCTTACCCCGGAGGAAGCCCAGCTGTTAAAAGAAAAATCAGGCTCATTCCACTCTGTGAGCCATTATATCCTGTCGGCAGTGCAGGAATTTTCCAATGTGGATGTGAAGGAACGCATCGAGTTGATCCGGGAACTCGGTGAGTTTTACCGAAAGAATCAGAATGAACTCTCCTGGGCAGGCGGCAACCTGAATCAGGTGGTCAAACGAGCCAACGAACTGGCAGTTGCTGGGTTGCTTGCACCAGGCTATGTTCAGGAAATCGTGATACCGACTGTCCGCGAAACACAGATAATAATGGAACGGATAAAGAAAGACCTGGAACTCATTACACAGAAGTGCATCAAGATTAAACTTTCCAACACGTAGTAGATTTCGATGTTGTTCCATCATGGTATTCCCTTTTGGGATTTCCATGGTTGAGGATGCTCAAAGTACCCTAATCTTTTAAACCGAATAATTCAGAAACCTCAAATGATAGCAACCATATTACCCGGAAGCTCGAACTTCCATGCCGTGGATTACAATGAACGGAAGGTGGCGAAAGGTGTAGCCCGGTTACTGGAGATGAAAAACTTCGGAGCACTCGGTGAGATACGCAAGCCGACTCCCGAAGAACTGGCCCAGTTTCTCATGGAATATTCCTCCATGAATCCCAGAATCCAGAAAGCGCAGTTTCATGTAGCCATCTCTTGCAAGGGTCACGAAATGACGGAAGCCCAGCTGCTCGATTTTGCGCACCAATATCTCAAGGAAATGGGTTATGCCGAACCCGGACAACCCTGGCTCATCTATTCCCACAACGATACAGACAATGCGCACCTGCACATTGTGACTTCGAGAATAGCCCCCGATGGTCACAAGATACAGCACGACCATGAACGCAGACGCTCGCAGGCGGTTATTGACAAGATACTTGGAACCGATAGAACACAAAAGACAGAGCAAGACCTCGAAGCAGCCAAGCAATATTCCTTTTCTTCCTTCGCCCAGTTCAAAGCCGTGATGGGTTCTATGGGCTATGAAGTCTTCCAGAAAGACGGAAACGTCTTCGTCAAGCAAGGCGGACGAATCCAAAAGAAACTCTCCCTGACAGAGATTGAAGCCCTGTTCAAGAAAGGTTATCAGGACAAGTCACGCAACCGACAGCTGAGAGCCTATCTGAAAAAATACCGGGACGTATGCGCCAACAAAGAGGAACTGCAGAAGGAAATGAAGAAGAACTTCGGAGTGGATGTGGTCTTCTTCGGCAAGAAAGACAAACCCTATGGCTATATGCTGATAGACCATGCCAACAAGACCGTCATTCATGGTGCCAGAGTCCTTGCTGTAGAAGAACTGCTGGACTTCGCAACCCCCGAACAACGCTTTGACCGGATAGAAGCATTCATAGACCAGCTGCTGACCCTCAATCCCAAGACCACGCAGGGAGAAATCTTCCAGAAGCTCAAGAAACAACGTGCCTATATAAAGAAAGGTGTCATCTACTTTGATGGCAAGAGCAGACCACTGCCGCCCTTTATGGCCAAGGCCATCGACCGCAACAACCGTATCAGCTTTATAGAAAAGTTTAAGCCAACCAGCGCTGCAGAAGTGGCACTGCTCTGTAAGGTTTTCAAAGTGGACCGCCCGGATTTGGTGGACATATCTCCAGAGCGTAGCTCCAACTACGCAGATGCCGTGAACAAACTGCATGGCATCTTCAATGATCCCGAAGTGAAATCTCCACGCAGCACTATGTATCAAGAAGGCTTCATCATCCGTCAGGTAGATGATACCTACTATGCCATCAATTTTAAGGAACATATCCTTATCAACCTGAATGAAGAAGGCTTTGATGTAGAACGGGTGAAGAAGAAATCCAAGAAGCAGAAACGGAAAGGCACTCCTTTTAAGAAATCTTCCAAATTGAATCCGATCAAGAGTTTGCAGCAGAAGTCGCATCAGGGGCTTGGCAAACTCAACAAGAAAGGAATCGGTAGCCACAGTGCCAATCGCGAATGGGAAGTTGGTAAAAATTCCAATTATGACGAAGTGGACAACGGACGTTCCCTGAAGATGTAGTTTTGATGTTTAAGGAAAGAAGTTACAGCTGAAAGCCAATCGGGGACTTTTAGTTGTAACTTTTTTGGCTAATTTTTCTTCGGTTCTCTTGTTTTTGGGTCGTTTCAGACCTCGGTTGATGCAACCGGAAGCACATTGATGTTGTGCATTTAGGTAATCTATATCCAGGCATTTATTTTTGCTTGCGAATTTAATAAACGGAAAACAGCATGATACAGACACCTGCCATCGTAACCTTTGCGAACCAGAAAGGAGGCGTCGGAAAGACGACCCTTTGTGTGACCTTTGCCAACTATCTCGTGGCAAAAGGAGTCCGTGTCGTCATCATCGACTGCGATTTCCAACACTCCATCCTGAAATGCCGCAAGGCAGACCTCAAGAAATACGGAGAGGAACTGGTGCCCTATGAAATCTGGGCCTACGAACCCGACAGCAAGGAAGCCATGACTTCCCTGATAGAGAAACTGCACAACGACCCCGAACTGGATGTAGTGCTGATGGATTCACCGGGCAGTCTGCATGCAGAAGGACTGGTTCCCATGTTCGTCAATTCAGACATCATCGTGGTACCGTTTCACTATGATTTGGTGACCATCCCCTCCACAGCCAGCTTTCTCCTGTTTCTTGACCGCCTCCGTCAGGCCGTAGGCGAAGGGATGAATGCTCAGCTCTTTATCATACCTAACCTCAATGACAACCGGGTCGGCAAGCGTTCGGAACTGATACTCTGGGACAATACCCGGGAAACCTTCTCCAACTACGGCTATGTGACAGGCAAGATACCCCGGCGGGCAGACATGGAACGGTTCAGTACCCTGGCTGCTCTGGATATGCAGCATCAGTATGTCAGTTCGGTGTATGACAAGATTTATTTCAGCATCTTCGGCAAGGTAACACCCCTTCGCAAGACGGAACTCAAAGGCATACAGCTTACAGAGAATGTTTATCCCAAGAACGGAAAGAAGAAGACTGTAAACGAAGCGGATGCTCCAGAGCCATTGCTGATTTCTGATGAAGAAGCAACTCAGGAAGAAGAAACAAATGAAAATTAACTTAATCAGTAACCATCAATACCTATCGTGCAATGACAAAAGACATTCCCAAAATGGATGACCTTATCAAAGGCATCAACGATCCCGATATGCTGCTGACGGATGAACCTCAGGGCATCTCGGATGCAGCAGACAAGGAGCAGGAAGAAAGTGCTAATGGTTCTGCCTCCATGCTTTCCCCTGATGCAGACGGCAGCAAATGCTGGCAAGTTTTCATGAACTACCTTGACAACTCCGATGAACGGAGCGACAAGGACGAACGGCTGGTATGCAAACTCGACCGAGATTTGGCCGATTCACTTGATGACTGCGACATTCACAATCGTAGCCGTTCGGATCTGGTCAATGCCATCGTCCGGGCCTTCTTCGAGACCTATCTGCCGCAGCTCTCCGAGTTTCGCAGAAAGAAGAAATCACTGTTTATCACCTTCAACAAGGAAGACTATGAAGTGGAATAGATGGAATGAACAGATGGTTTCCCTGCTTGTTGAACTTTATCCGGTAGAGACTACCGCCCATACAGCAGCCGTGTTGGAAATGAGCGTATCTGCCGTCAAGTACAAGGCAAAGGAACTTGGACTGGGCAAACTGGCCAAGTCCAAATGGCTGGAACGTGCTGACCACATCCGCAGCCACTTCAACGAAGAATCCTTCACCGAAATCGGTGAGAAACTGGGAATCACCCGGGTATCAGTCAGCCGGATTGCTTCCAAAATGGGCTTGAAACGCACCAAGCATGAAGGCTACAGGGTTTCTTCGCGCATCCGTCAGAAAATGGTACGCAGGGAACGCAGACGGCTGGTATTCGGACTGGATCCCATCACCCAAATCAATGTCATCTCCAATCGCGCCAAAGTTCGGTTGCGTTACCGTCTGAAAGTGAAAGGATATGTGGCAAGCGGTCATAAGAACCTGATGTACTATACAGACAAGACCTATCGCAAGCAGCGTCTGGAGAACCGGGGAATGAAACTGGGAATCCGTTTTCAGCCCTTTCCCCAAGAAGAACTTATTGTTGTACCCAACTTCCTATAACTACAGCTATGACCTACGGACAAGTAATCTTAATCCTCTTTGTGGTCTTGATAGGCTACTACGGCTTTCTGATATTCATGGACATCCAGCATCTGAAGGCAGCCGAGGCGGCAGCGCAGGAGAATCAATCCGAAGAGGAAATAGACATCACGGATGAAGCCCGTTCCTTCCAGCCCCAGCAGGTGACCCGGGACGATAAGAAGAAGGAAGAGGAAAAGAAGCAGGAAGAAGCAGGGAATGAAAATGATTCCAATACGGAGAAACAGCAGGATGAATCCTCCCAGAATCAATCAGCCGATGGCTCTTCAGAGAAAGGAAATGATTTCGACAGCACTGAAGAAACAACCAATGATGTTGAATCTAAAGAGCAAACGGAAGCACCTTCTTCCAAATCGGCATCACAGAATCAATTTACTGAGCCGGATAAATCAACTTCTGATGCTGCTGATGAAGATGAAATTGAAGACACTTCCCATGCGGATGCCGAAGCAACCCCATCGGAAGCTGGAACTTCTGCCGGATCCAACTTCTCACCGAGCTACCGGGAACCCATCCTGACAGACGGCATCCTGGTAGATGACATCTTCAAAGCCATCGACCAGCTGGCCGAAACCGGTGAATGTGACCTGGGCACCATTATCTATCACTGCGAAAGCATGCGATATGCCGGGTAATACACCCGAAACTACTTGGACGAAAGTCCACCGTTCCTTTAGCGACCTCTGATACTTGAATGACCTCTGTTTCTTTGGCGACCTCTGTTCCTTTGGCGATGAAATCCATTATCAAAGAAATATACAATGAAACAATTCAATCAACTTGTATGCGGAAACGAAAGCTTCTTCCGCTCTATCCAGCGTTTTTCTGAAAAAGCAGTCAACCGCCTCATGGCCTGCAGTGTGGTACAGAAATGCCTCATGTTCATCTTTGCCCTTACGGTATCGGTCGGTGAAGCGATGGCAGGCAGCAAGGGAGCCGCAGGTTTTACCAAAGCCACGCAGGAAGTGAGTTCCTACCAGACTCCGGTGTCAAATTTGATGAAAGCGATTGCGGCCGTTATTGTGCTTGTAGGGGCGTTCAACGTCTACTTCAAGATGCAGAACGGCGACCAGGATGTCAAGAAAACTATCATGCTGACTATCGGTGGCTGTATCGCATTTATCGCTCTTTCTGAGGCTCTTCCGCTCTTCTTTAAGTAATCCAATCTGTCAACATACTATCCAGAATTATGACGATGAATCAGGAGGGTTATCCCGTTTTCAAAGGCTTGCAGAAACCGCTGGAGTTCATGGGCATACGCGGTCGTTTCCTGACTTTGGCAGCAGCGGCCATCGGTGTGTCATTCGTGGGTTTTATCGGTTTCTCCATCGCTTTGGGAAAGCTTGCCGGGTTCATCGCCATGCTGGTGATGGCAGTGGTCGGATTGGTTACCATTTACGTCAAGCAGCGTGGCGGTCTCCACAACAAACGGCGGGCAAAGGGTATCTATGTTTACAAGAATCTGAGACGCAACTCGTAAAACTATTTCAAAGATTATGGCACGTACCAAGAAAAGAATATTTGACGGACTCTATGCGCAACTGGAGGAAACGGACGGCAATGTCGTCCTTTTTTCAGCCAAGGGGGAACCGTCGGTTATTTTCGAGATAACCAATCCCGTGCAGCAGCTCTGTACCGATGCGGAGCAGTACATGCTTTTTCAGGATGTGCTCTCCAACGTGGTGCAGACGCTCGGCGAGGGTTATGCCCTGCAGAAACAGGACGTGCTCTGCAAGCAGTCCTACCACCATGAGGTGCCGGAGGATGCAGAGTTCCTGACCAAAAGCTACTTCCGTTACTTTGAGGGAAGAGAATTTACGGAGATACGTACCTACCTTATCCTCACGCAGGAGGCACAGCACAGCCAGTTCGTTCAGTACGACCCGAAGAAATGGCTGGACTTCCATTCCAAGGTTTCCAAGGTGAGCGACATCCTCAAGGAGAAGAACATCAAGCACCGGAAACTCAGTAAGACGGAAGTCGATGAGTACTGCCACCGCTTCATGGCCTTCCAGTTCCGGCATGGCCCGTTCTCCATGACCAATTTCAAGGCATCAGACGAGTATCTGAAAATCGGTGACCGGGTAGTCCGTTCCTATCCGCTGGTGGATATAGACGAGATTAACCTGCCTTCGCTGGTGAAGCCCTACACTCAGATGAACATCAACGGCTACGGCATCGCCACGGATTTGTTCTCCTTTCTGACGAGTGTGCCCCATGCTGATTGTGTGGTGTTCAACCAGGTGGTACAGATACCGAACCAACGAAAATTGCTGAGAAAACTCCAGGCAAAGGCCAAACGCCATGGCTCCATGCCTGACCCGAGCAATAAGATTGCCAAGGAGGACATTGAGGAAGTGCTGGACCGCCTGGCGGTGGACAGCACGCAGCTGGTTTATTGCAATTTCAACATCCTGGTAAGCTGCCCGGCAGACAAGGTAACTCCGGTAACTTCTTATCTGGAAACCAAGCTGTATGAGTGCGGCATCATGCCGTCCCGTACCGCCTACAACCAGTTGGAATTGTTTACAGACAGCTTCCCCGGAAACGGCTATGCCTTCAATCCGGACTACGACCTCTTTTTGACGCTCTCCGATGCCGCTTTGTGCTTCTTCTTCAAGGAACACTTGAAAGGTTCGGAAGATACTCCCTTGACTACTTACTACACCGATCGCCAGGGGCTGCCGGTGTGTATTGACATCACGGGGAAAGAGGGCAAGGTGAAGATGACGGACAATGCCAACTTCTTCTGCATCGGACCTTCAGGAAGCGGGAAGTCATTCCACATGAACAGCGTGGTTCGTCAACTATTAGAGCAAAAGACGGATGTGGTTATGGTCGATACGGGTGATTCCTATGAAGGTATCTGTGGTTACTACAAGGGAACCTATATTTCTTACTCGAAGGAGAAGCCCATCTCCATGAATCCTTTCAAGGTAACAAAGGAAGAGTATGAATTGAACTTCGGGGAAAAGAAGAACTTCTTGAAGTCTTTGATATTCTTGATATTCAAAGGTAACGACTTTCCAAGTAAGATTGAGGACATGCTCATTAACCAGACCATCGTGGAATACTACGAAGCCTACTTCAATCCCTTTACCCAATTCACTGAGAAGGAACGTGAAGGGTTGAGACAAAAGCTGTTGGTTGCCTCCAAGATGGAAGAAGACTACGACAAGTTCTCCCACAGCATGGAAGACATTGATGCACAAATCAGAGAAGCCGAAATGGACAAGCAGGCAGAAAGCAGGGCACTCATGCTTCCTGCAGAAGCCCGGCGACTCAAGCTGCTCCGCCAGTGCCGTTCGCTCTATGCCCTTGCCCGGGATGAAGCTGCCAGCAAAGGGGAAAAGGAACGTGCTCTGCAGATTATCGAGAACTACAAGAAGGAACTCTACAACAACTCCATGCTTATCAAGATAGACAAGCAGATAGACCATATTGAGGAACAGAAACGCAGACTGAAAGTCCGGGAACTGTCCTTCAATTCCTACTACGAATTTGCACTGGAACGCATTCCGCAAATCGTGGCACAGGAGAAGATTCAGTTCAATATCCGCGACTTCGCAGCTATCCTGAAGCAGTTCTACCGGGGCGGCGAACTGGAGATGACCCTGAACTCCGACCTGGACGTAAACCTCTTCGATGAGCAGTTCATCGTCTTCGAGATTGACAAGATTAAAGATGACCCCGTGCTTTTCCCGATTGTGGTACTCATCATCATGGACGTGTTCTTGCAGAAGATGCGCATCAAGAAAGGACGCAAGGCACTCATCATTGAGGAAGCGTGGAAGGCGATTGCTTCGCCCACCATGGCGGAATATATCAAATATTTGTACAAAACGGTAAGAAAGTTCCATGGCATAGCAGGTGTTGTTACCCAGGAGTTGAACGATGTGATAGATTCGCCCATTGTGAAGGAAGCCATTATCAACAATTCCGATGTGAAGATACTGCTCGACCAGACCAAGTTCAAGGACCGCTACGAGGACATTGCCGCCATCCTGGGACTGACCCCCATCCAGCGGCAGCAGATATTTACCATCAATGCCCTGAACAACCGGGAAGGACGCAGCTACTTCAAGGAGGTGTGGATATGCCGGGGACAAAACTCGGATGTGTACGGTGTGGAGGAAGCACCGGAATGCTACTGGGCCTACACCACCGAACGCACGGAAAAGGAAGCCCTCAAACTCTATCTGGCCCACTACGGAACGATGCAGGAAGCCATCACGCATATCGAGGCAGACCGCAAACGGGACGGCGGGCATAAGTATCTGGAATTTGCCAGAAAAGTCAATCAACATCAAAAAGTCATGTCATTATGGTCAAGTTAAGATTCCTGTTGATGGCGGTACTGATGCTTGCCGCTTCAACGCAAATGTATGCCGGATGGCGGATTGTGGTCGACAAGAACTGCATCAAAATCGTATCGTCCAACCTTGCCGCCCAGAAACTCATCGAGGAACAGCACAATGCCCGGCTGGATACCATCGCTGCCAAGCAGCAGAAGGTGGAACTCTATTCGGTCAGCATGGCCACGATGAAGGAACTCTACAAGCTGTCGATGCAGAACATCTCCGGTTTCGGCACGGAGAGTCTGTACTACAAGGAAATCGGCAGCTGTGCCTTCGACATCATCCGGAATGTACCGGAACTGATAAAGACGGTCAGCAAGGCGAAGTTCACCAACCAACTCTACTGCCTGACGGAATTGGGAGGGCTGGTGATGGAAACACAGCAGCTGGTGGGCAACTTCGTAAACATCGTGAACAATGCGAGGATTCCCAATCCGCTCAAGGGAGAAGGCACTGCCGAGAAGAAGAGCGACGGCTACAACATGCTCGACCGCTACGAACGGATGTCGCTGGCCAACTCCATCTACACCCACCTGAATGAGATCCGCTACAAGGTGGACGGCATGATGCTCATGGCACAGTATGCCACGCTGAATGACCTCTGCTTTGCCATCGACCCCGAGGGATGGGCCAACATGGTCACCATGAAAAACCATGTGGATGGACTGGTATCGGACTGGAACGGACTGGTGGCTGCTAACTAAAAGATGAAAAAGCTATGGAACACTGGAAAAAGAAATTGGGCGCAGTCTGTTTGATGCTATCTGTCATGACCTCAAACATAAGCTATGCAGTTGTCATCCCCAAGGACCTGCCGACCATTGAAGCGCTGATAGCCCTGCACAAGTGCATCAAGAAGGACGAGGACCAGGCACTAGGCAGAGTGGCCACCAGCTTCGGGGAACAGTCGCTGGTGACGAAAGGCGCCAACAAGTTCAACGAGGTGCGGACCACGCTGAACACCAAGATGAGCAATGCCCATTCGTACCTGGTACTGGCCGGAGCCATTTCCTCCACCGCCAACTCGCTCTACATGCTGGTAAAGGAATACAAGGACTTTACCTCCAACACTTTCAAGCATGTCAAGAAGAAGCCCTTTGTGGGATGGTATTATGCCGATGCCAACGTGGCGATAGCCCGGGAAGTTCAGCACTGCTACAAGCTCTACGCTTCCGTGGCCGCCTCGGGCATCAACCTGATGAAGGCTTCCATGGACGAGAAGCTGAACCTGGTGATGACGCTCAAAGCTACCATCGACAAGGCCCGCTACATCGTGGACAATGCGAACCTCTACTGCTTTCTCATTACCGACTGCGGCTGGAAGCCCGACTACATCTGGGAAATACTCAACTCCAACGTGAAGGACGAGATAGCGAACCGTGTCATCAATCAATGGAACAAAGGATATGTCAGCTAAAGCAATCATCACAGGCATCATCGCACTGATGCTGCTGGGATGTCCCTACAGCGGACATGCCCAGCGAAAGGCCAACGATAAGGAGAAACAGCGGCAGTGGCGCTCCATGGAGAACGGCCCTTGGGACTTCGCACCGGACTGGTACTACTTCCTGCTGCACAAGAAATATTCGGGTGCAGAAATGTACTGGAAGTGGGCAGGATTCCAATCCGGCTTCCGGGTGCGCTTCAAGGAGCACAAGTCCAACGTGAAGCGCATCATGCCCACCCGGGTAACGGCAGAAGAGACCCAGCGGCAGAAAATCAAGAAAGTGGAGGAAGAGCGGCAGAAGATGGAGGAACTCTATCAGGAGGAACTGCTCCGCGAGGCAGACCGCAACGTGGATCTGATGTTCCCTTCCTACAAGGACGAGTTCAACCGGATGCAGGACTGCATCACCGACGGACTGCTCTATTGCATGCAGAAAAGCAAGGGCAAGCTCCAGTACCAGGTGGACGAGCTGAGCCGTCAGAATGAAATACTCTGTGCCGACATCGCCTACATCCACAAGATGGGAGTCGGTTACGGACTGGAGAATGCCAAACGGCAGAAGGCTTACGAGGAAGCCCGGCAAAAGATGGAGGAACTGGTCAAACGGACCGCCAACCTCTGTGCAGTGGCTTCCACACATTATTGATAAATGATTACATAATGAATAGTATTAAAGAAGTAATAACAAAGATAAATGTAACAGATTATGAATCTACTGTTAGTACCATTAACCATCGGATTGCCTGCCATTGACGAGAGTCTGGACAAGCTGCTGGTCGCCATGGAAACCTTTCCCAATGTGGCGGTGCTGGGTGATGCTGTCGGACTGGCACGCATCATCGGCTTGCTGCTGGCACTCTGTGTAGGCTCCTACGAATGCTGGATGATGATGCTCGGACGGCGCGGCATGGACGTAATGAAACTCCTGCGCATTATCGGCATTTCCATCTGTATCTCTTCTTCCTCGTGGATCTGTCAGGCCCTGCAGGTTCCCGGCAAAGGACTGGAAACCGCTACCAAGGCCATGGCAAAAGCCAAGAACAAGGAAGTGGCCGCTTTCGAGCTGAAGGTGGCACAGAAACAGAGTGAATATCTCGACAGGCTGAGAACCGTGCCTCGACCGCCTGCGGGAGGTGCAGGACTCCATTTCCACCGCCCAGCAGGTAGCCGCCATCGGACAGGATGCTGCCTGGTGGGACAAGCTCATCTACAACGTGGAGAATCTGGGCAACACCATCAACAACTATGCGCAGCGGGCAGCGGTGGCGGCTGAAACCAAGATGAGCGAATGGATCAACGATGTCATACGCTTTGTGGGGGAACTGATATTCCAGATGTCCTACTACGGCATTCTGGTTGCGCAGCGCATCTTCATGGCCATCATGATGATTTTCTGTCCCATCATGTTCGCCCTGTCTCTGGCTCCGCCCTGGAACTCGGCCTGGAGCCAGTGGATGTCAAAGTTCCTTTCCCTCTCGCTGTGGGGCTTCGTCACCTATATGTGCATCTACTACATCGACTTCATTCTGCTCTATAACCTGCAGCAGGACCTCATAGCTTACAACCACCTGCTTCACGGCTCTGTGAACTCCTGGGAACAGATCGGCGCACTGGGACTGCAGGGCATCGGTTCCAACTGTATGTATGCCATGGGGATGCTGGTGGGTGCCTACATCATCCGCTTTGTGCCCGAAGTGGCTTCCTGGCTGATTCCGGGCGGTGTCAGCTCCGGTGCAGGTTCAGCAGCCGGCAGTACCGTGATGGGCATGACAGCGATGGCAGGAGGTTTGGCAGGAAGTGTGGTCGGCTCTGCAGCCGGTGGTGCCGCTTCTCTGGTCAGACCGGGCAAATCCAAGAACAGCAACAACAAGAAGTAATCACTCAAACCATTCCCTATGCTTATAGAATCCTTAGCACAGAAAACGAAACTCGCCCTGATGACGGTGCTGGCCACGATAGGTGGCTGCACCCTCATCTGCGGGTTCACCGTCTGGTGCTGCATCTCGCTCGTGACGAAAGAACGGGAGCAGATTTACATACTGGACGGTGACATTCCCTTCCTGGCACAGCGTGCCCAACTGGAAGCGAACTTCACGATGGAAGCCAAGGCGCATATCCAGCTCTTCCATCAGTATTTCTTCAACCTGCCTCCCGACAACGACTACATCAAGTGGACGGTCGGAAAGGCAATGTACATGGCGGACGGTACGGCCCTCAAGCAGAAGCAGGCATTGGACGAGAACGGATTCTACTCCGACATCATCTCCTCTTCAGCGGTGTGTACCATCATGTGTGATTCCATTCAGTTCGACGAACATGAACGGAAGTTTACCTACTATGGGACGCAGCTCATCAAGCGCCGTACCCGGGACCTGAAACGCTCCATGGTCACTACAGGCTACATCGAATCAGTTCCCCGTACCCGGAACAATCCGCACGGTCTGATGATTACGAACTGGAGGACACTGGAGAACAAGGACCTCGATTACTGATAATAACCAGATAATAAACTCAAAATCATTGCATACATGAAATCATTCAGAAAGACACTTCAAGAAAGCAGACTCAAGACGCATCACCTGATACGCTCCTGGCTGCAACCCAAGCTGGGAGCCGTCGGCACCAGATACCGCCTGGCAGGACGCATCCGCCTGGCCAACATCTGGGCAAGGAAGCATCCCAAACGCACCTTTGCCTATGTCACCGGTTCGCTGTTTTTTCTGCTGGCAAGTACCGTTTTAATAGATGGTGTCGGACAGCAAAATAATCGTGAGCCGGATGTCAGCAGTATTGCCCAGTTGGAACCCGTGTTTGCTGGGTTCCGCACCATTCAGGCAAACAAGAGCATCCACCGTTCCACACTGACGGAGTTGACCCATGAAGGGAAGCTGCTCCGGGAGGAACTGGACTCGCTCATTGCGATACCACGTAAAAGCCATCAGGATTCCATCCATATCGTACAAAGCTACAACCGGCTGGAATCCATCGTCAAATCACTTCAAAACAATGACCATCCATGATCAGAAAAATCAATTTCAAACAGCCCAAGTACATCTTCCCGTTGGTGGTGTTCATTCCCCTGTGTGCCCTGGTGTACTTCGTGATGCAGACGTTCGGGGGCGGCGAAGATGCCCGGCAGACGGTTGCCACCGACCGCATCAATACACAACTGCCGCAGGCCAATGCGGAGGAAGCCGGAGACAAGATGTATGAGATGTCGCGCCGTTTCGGGGACGAAGATGCCTTTACCGCCGTCGGTGCCATCGGAGAAGAACAGAAGAAAGCCGAGGAATTGGAGCATGGCTACAGCGAAGACGAACTCAACAAACTGGATGCAGCGGAAGCGGAACGCATCCGTCAGCAGCAGGAAATGGAGGAACTGGAAAGGTCGTTGGCCGAATCCAGAAGACATATCAACTCCTTTGCCTATGGGGATAATGCTCCTTCAGGAAATAGGTCAAACAATGGAAGCAGAACTGCTTCATCAGCACCTACCGATGGCTATACCTCACAGGATGACTTCGCTAAAGACCTGGAAGAAATCCAACGCAGGAGTTACGAACGGCAGAAGGCCATTGAAAGCGGATTAGGTATCGGTCGCTTTGACCGGGATGAACAGGCTCAGAAACAAAAAGCGGACTCCATCGCCAAAGTTCGTCAGGCAGAGAAGGAACGCAACCGCCCCAAACTTGTCATCAAGTCCGGTGATACCAATGCGGAGAAGTTCCACACGGTAACTTCACCCGATGATGTAGCTGAAGCCAAGTTAATCCGCGCTATGATTGACCAGACCACCAAGGCAAAGGAAGGTACTCGTTTGCGCTTCAAACTTTTGGATGACATTACTGTCAGCAATACCAAGTTGAAGAAAGGCACCTACCTGTATGGGACAGTGACAGGCTTTGGACAGCAGCGTGTGAAGGCTACCATTACCAGCATTCTGGTCGGTGATAAGTTCATCAACGTGAAGCTTTCTGTATTCGACAATGACGGTATGGAAGGGTTCTATGTACCGGAATCTTCCTTCCGTGAATTTGTAAAGGATGCCAGTTCCAGTGCCGTACAACAGAACATCAGCTTTGAATCGGAAGATGGCTATGGCTCTGGTATCTCGGGTGAAGCCCTGGCACTGCAGGCCTTGCAAAACGTCTATAACTCAGCTTCTTCAGCTATTTCGTCCAGCATTCGCAAGAACAAGGCAAAAATCAAGTACAACACGATTGTGTATCTGATTAACTCGGAGGAAGCAAGGTAAAAGGTTAAGAATAAAAATAGGTAAACTATATTACTAATCACAAAGTAAGTAAGGTTACAAGTAATAGAAGAAGCAAGATTACAAATAATAAAGTAAGCAAATCAACCAATCAGTAAATCATAAAAATTACCCAATATGAAAACGAAATTATTTTTACTTTTCTTCGGTCTTCTCGGTATTGTTGTACAGGCTGCAGCCAAGGAGAAGATCTACGTGAACAGTGAGGTCACTACCCACATCGTCATGCCCGAAAACATCAAGCTGGTGGACATCTCCACGACCAAGATTATGGGCAACCAGTGTGCCGACAACATGGTACGCATCAAGCCTTATCTGGAACAAGACTCCATCAAGACTTCCTTTGATGAGAATGAGTTGCTGGGCACCATCACCCTGATTGGAGAGCGCCATATCGCTCAGTATGATGTGGTTTATACCCATTATCCCAGCATGGCAGCCTCCATCTTTGAGGTAGCTTACAGCGATACCCAGTCCTATATCAACCCCGAGGTATCGATGCCCAAGGCCGAAATGGTGCGCTATGCGTGGGCGGTGTATGGTAGTAAGCGCAAGTACAATCAGGTGGTGTCGAATGCCCACGGCATGAAGGCCATCGTCAACAACATCTATACCATCGGTGATTACTTCTTTATTGATTATTCCTTACAGAACAAGACGAAGATTGCCTACGACATTGAGGAACTTCGCGTGAAGCTGACGGACAAGAAAGAAACCAAAGCCACCAACTCGCAGACCATTGAACTGACACCGGTTTATTCGTTGAATCCGGTCAAGAAGTTCAAGAAGAATTACCGCAATGTGCTGGTGATTGAGAAGCTGACCTTCCCGGATGAAAAGGTGCTCCGTCTGGAAATTTCTGAGAATCAAATCAGTGGCCGTGTCATTGCGCTCACCATTGAATACGAAGACATCCTCAATGCCGATGGCTTTGATTCGGACATTCTGAAGAACTCTTCATGCTATCCATACTATTACATTTACCGTTAAAACCTACCCGATATGAAGAAGATTTTAATGATCATCTGTTGTGCGTTTGCCGCTCTTTCGGCATCCGCACAGGACAAGAAACTCACGCTGAATGCCGGTTTCCTGTTCCCGAATACCTTGAATGCGATGATAGGTTACGAGCATCCGTTGAGCTATGGCAATGCCGTGGAAATCTACGGCGAAGTGGGAAATCATTGGCAGGAACCCACCTGCTGCCGATTCTGGAAGGGTTACTACTGGGATGGCGGATTGGTCTATAAGCAGCGATTGGCACGCTACAAGAACGGCATGTTGCGCTTCCGTTTCGGTCCTCAGTTCGGAGCCACTCAGAAGAAGTTCTTCCTCGGTGTGGAAGCCGGCTTTGAATACAGCTATGTCTTTCAAAACGGCTGGGAGTTCTCGCTGATCCAGAAGAACAACATAAACTTCCTGCATGGAGATACCTTTCGTAACGGACTCTTACTGGGTGTAAAGATTCCTTTTTAGTTTTCACTCAATCTGATGGCTTATGGCATTCGAAGAAACCCGGGAACAGCAACAGATGTACAACTATTTCCGCAGTTGCATCTATATATTTCTCATCATTGAGATTGTGATGAATCTTCCCATTACGGCGGATAACCGTGTCACGCAGTTTATACTGGACTTGTTGACCCGATTCAAGTTGTTCAATTCCGTATCGGGCTGCAAGGTGGCAGAGCTCATCTGTATCTGTGTAGTCTGCATCGGGACCAAGGCAAAGAAGGCGCTGAAGTTCAATGTCAAGACGATGGTCATCTATCCGGTGCTGGCCGGATTGACGTTAGTCGGCATGTGCTTCATCTTTCACGGCATGAACATTGGCATGAGCTGGTTCGGCTTCCCGGCCAACCGCATCCTTTATGCGCTCTGCTCGGTCGTAGGTACCATGCTGGTGCATCAGGGACTGGACGGAATCGCCAAGTATTACAACTACAAGGTGGGTGAAGACCGCTTCAACTTCGAGAATGAATCGTTCCAGCAGTCGGAAGATTTGGTAGCCAATGACTACTCGGTGAACATCCCGATGATTTACTACTGGAAACAGAAGATGCACAAGGGCTGGATCAACATCATTAATCCTTTTCGTGGAACGATTGTACTGGGTACACCGGGTTCGGGTAAGTCCTTCGGTATCATTGATCCGTTCATCCGTCAGCACGCAGCCAAGGGGTTCTCTATGATGGTGTATGACTTCAAGTTTCCGACGCTGGCCAAGACGCTATTCTATCAGTATTGCAAAAATATGAAACTGAAAAAGCTGCCTGAAAACTGCGGATTTAGAATCGTGAACTTCACCGATGTGGAATACTCCAATCGTATCAATCCGATTCAGCGCAAATACATTCCTGACCTGTCGGCAGCTTCGGAAACGGCTGCTACCTTGCTGGCTTCCCTGAACAAGGGAGGCGGTGAAAAGAAAGGCGGTTCGGAAGCCTTCTTTACCAATTCGGCAGAGAACTTTCTGGCGGCCATCATCTACTTTTTTGTCAATTTTCATCCGGTCGGATTCAAGAACGGCAAGAAGCTGAAACGCTATATTTCGTTGGCCAAAGAACCGGAAGTACCCAAGGAAGAAACTACAACGGGTCAATCACAAGAACAGCAAACATCTTCTTCCAAAGAAACGCCCTCTGAACAGCAGTCTGTGGATGCTTCCAAGGAGCAGACCAACTCCAAGGAGGAGTTACCGAAGGGAAATAAATTCGAGCTGGTGATACGCAACTGGGACGATTACCAGGCAATAGATGCCAAGAACAATGTCATCCTGGACTTCGTGGATGAGAAGGGTAACGATGTGTCAACGGATGAAGACCGGATGTTCGTGGACTTGAACGGCTTCTCCTACAAAGACCGGACGGGGAAGTTGGTAAAGATTGAGCGGTGCTGGTATGAGGATGAAAATGGCAAGGAGGTAGAACCGGACACCATCACCGGGGAGTATTCGGACATGCCGCATGTACTCTCTTTTTTAGGAAGACCCTACGACCAGGTGTTCAACATTCTGATGCAGGACGACAAGATTGCTTCCCTTATGGCTCCCTTCAAGAGTGCCTATGACAACAAGGCGAATGACCAGTTGGAAGGTATGGTGGGTACACTGCGTGTCAATGCTGCCCGACTGGTATCTCCGGAAGCCTACTGGGTGTTTACGGGGGATGATTTCGACTTGAAGATTTCTGATAAAGCAAATCCGAGCTATCTGGTGATTGCCAACGACCCGGAGAAGGAACAGGTCATCGGTTCGTTGAATGCACTGGTGCTGAACCGACTCATTACCCGTGTAAACTCCAAGGGAAACATCCCGGTGAGCATCATCGTGGATGAGTTGCCTACACTCTACTTCCACAAGATAGACCGCTTGATTGGTACGGCTCGCTCCAACAAGGTGGCGGTTACCCTGGGATTCCAGGAGTTGCCGCAGCTGGAGGCAGACTACGGCAAGGTGGGGATGCAGAAGATTATCACGACCTGCGGTAACATCTTCATGGGTGCTGCCCGTAACAAGGAAACACTGGAATGGGCGCAGAATGATGTGTTCGGCAAGGCGAAGCAGACTTCCCGGTCCATTTCCATCAACGACAACAAGGTATCGACCACCATCTCCGAGAAGATGGACTACCTGGTGCCTGCCGCCAAGATTGCGGATATGGCGACCGGTTGGCTGGCGGGTCAGGCTGCCCGTGACTTCACGGCTACGGACGAGCGGATGCTGAACCATTTCGACATCGAGCAGTCGGAAGAGTTCAAGACTACGAAGTACTTCTGCAAGACACACTTCGATATGAAGAAAATTAAGAGCGAAGAGGACCACTATGTGCCGCTGCCGAAAATCTATGAGTTCAAGAACGACCGCGAGAAGGAAATCATGCTGAACCGCAACTTCAAACGGGTAAACGATGAAGTGGAGAAAATGGTCAAGGAACTGCTGGGGATGGCGTAAATGATTTGTATATGGCATCCTTACAATCAACATATAATCATTCAATCCATTTGCCTTCATTGAGTGGTAGCGCACTGAAGGTCATCGCCGTCCTTTCCATGGTGACCGACCACAGTGCCTACTACCTGATGGAGCACGGAACGCTCCTTTACGAGGTCATGCGCTGCTTCGGTCGCATCGCCTTTCCGGTGTTCGCCTTCCTCATAGCAGAAGGCTTCCGGCATACCCGAAACCGGATGAAGTACTTCCTGCAACTGTTGGGATTTGCCGTAATCAGTGAATTGCCGTGGTACTTGCTGAATGGAGCGGACGGGACGCACAACGTACTCTTTACCCTGGCATTGGGCGTGATAGCGCTGGCTGCGATAAAAGCATTAAAAAAGGAGGACATCCTCTGTGGGGCTGTCATCCTTTCTATTGCTTGTTTCGCCACTTGGTCCGGAGTGGACTACGAGTGGCGAGGGATTCTGATGATGGTGGTGTTCTACCTGTTGGGAAATGTCTGCAATCCTTCTTTTCCCTCCGGTAGAAAGGCGCAGTTGTTCTGTGCCTTTCCGCTGATGATGCACTATGGGATAGTCGGCGCTTTACTTGCCTGCCTGGTGATTGGTTGCTATGATGGAACACGTGGGTTCATCCATCGCAAGGTGGCAAAGTATGGATTCTATGCTTTCTATCCGTTGCATTTCATCATAATTTCTCTATTAAATCTTCCTTGATTGACGTGCATAATGTTTTGTACAATATCCGCTTGTCTTCAGGAATATCCTCTTCTGAAATGCTGAATAATAATAGATAAGATTCAGGTATATCCAAAGCTTTGCAAATCTTTGTAATACTATTTTTTGATGGGAATGTAGCCCCATTTTCGATGCTACAAATAGCATTCGTTGATAATTCACACAGGTTTGCCAATTCCTTCTGCGAAATATTCTTCTTCTTTCTAATTATTTTTACAGCATTTCCTATATCCATAACGAACGGTTATTATGTTATATCAAACCAATCCAAGATGTCTTTTCCTATGCTCATGAGTTTTATCAAACGAAATAAGACTTCTTGAATTTTATTTTGATTATATAATTCTATAATATGTATAATCTCTTTCTTTTCTTCTTCCGAGAGGTTGCTACCTTCTATTTTTTTTATGATGTTCTCCTTTTTCATTGATATACTTCTAAAAATAAAACTTCTAAAATGCAAAAAAACTCGAAATTAGAACGCTTTCTTCATCAGTATCGGAGGAAAAAATATGGTACCTTGCGGCTTTATAGATATTTCTTATTAGAGAACATACATGACATTCCTTTTTTACATACGTTGACCTGGCAACATAGTAATAGCTATGAACAGCATCGTCTAAGACTTTATCTTCCAAAAGAGCATTGTGATCGCAATGTCCTTCGTATATAGTTTTGGAAGAAGCGATTTGAAGCAGTAACCTGTCAAAATCAATATACGATGTATGTCTTGGCTCTAGCTTTTCTATAATTCTATTACAGAGATTGGTTAAATCATAACCTAATCTCAATGGAGTTTTATTTCTTACTTTTTCGATAAAAGCCTTGCGCAAATGCTCTGTATCTATGTCAGACCATTTTGATGGCTTTCCTTTTAATTCCTTGTTTTTAAATAGTTCTACAAATTTTTCAAAACTGCTAAGTTCTTTTTGATTGAGCTCACTTATATTACGAAGAGAACCTAAAAAATAACTTCGGATTTTTCGCTCATAGGCTAGCGCAAAAATCTCAAGCTTCTTTTCATCTATACAGAAGCTTGAAGTATCGTCAATGCTATCATACCCATTACTTCTGAGCAAGGAAGTCAATGCGCACATCGGTACATTCATAACCTCTTGTATGATATCCAAAGAAGTCATGAATGTAGAGTTCTCAGTCCTATCTTCAGATAGCACAGACCTTGTTACTTCTATGTTAATAAAACATTCTTTCATTTAGTGCAAAGATAATTCTTTAATTAGATAAATCAATAAAAACAGTTTAGAAATACAATTTTTACTTGTATTTCTATTACTATGAAGCTATAATGATGTTTTAAGTATTTGAATTACCTCACGAACATACCTAGGGTCCTCCGCATAGCCAATATCCCGTAACCACAGTAGGTAGTTTCCTCCCTTGTACTTGTACTGCACCTTGGTATAGTAAGCCCGTACACTTTCCGTCCAGTGGTTGAACTCATAATACTTCCCGGTTTTGGGATTCGTCAGTCCGAACAGATTGTGCCGATTCCGGCAGAGCGGTGAGCGGAACCACCCCGTTTCCAGTATGGCTTGTGCCAGTACTATCTTCGGATGCCGAATGCCATTGCGGATGATTTCCTGATAGAGATTGGGAATAGTGAGTGCAGGCAGCGTTTTATATTCTGTCCAGACTTCTTTTGTTGGCTCCATTTTTGGGGACGTTTTATTGTAACTTTTTTGGTCACTTTGTCCCTTACAGCCCTTTGTGGGTGATGTTGCCTCTATACTGTCGTTTTCTGCCCTTTTGCAAGATTCAAAAGCGGCCAAACCCATCCGCAGGGTATCAGGAGCCACTTTTTGCTTCTTTTCCGGACGGATTTCCTTCTCTTTGGTAATCGTATAGAACTGTGCCGATGCTGAAGCGGAACCAAGAATCAGCAGTACGATGGTCAGAATGATGTTGTGCATTTCTTTTCAATGATAGGGTTGACAATACTTTTGCGGGTGTTCAAGGCGGTTCCGACCGCAAATATATCGTTTTACTTAAACAATACGAAAATGCACAACATCAATCATTCTGAAAGGCTGCCCTACGAGAAGTTGGCGGCATTGGGCATTGACCGGGAAAAGGCCGACAGCCTCCCTCAGGAAGTGAAGGAGAAACTGGCATCCGGAGAGGTCACCCCGCTCATGCAGGTGTCCATCAGTGCCCGGAACGGAGACCTTATCACACTTCCTCTCAAACTACAGCTGACCACCGACCAGCAAGGTAATCCGGCGCTCATGGCTTATCCCGTCCGTGCCGTACTGGAAAAGGAACGCAACCAAGTGTTGCGTTTGTCTGACCAAGAAGCGGAGCGGTTGAGTAAAGGTGAGGTCATCCAGAAAGCCGTGGAAGTAAATGGAGAAAAGACCCAGCAGTATCTGCAACTCGATCCCGAAACCAAATCCGTCATTCATCGCAGGGTTACGGACGTTCAACTGGAACAGAAACTCAAGGACATGGAGAAAGTCAACGACATCGAACTGGGCATGCAGCAGAAGCAGCAGGTACGCGAGGGAAAACCCATTGAGCTGAATGTAGGCGGTGAAAAAGTGTCGATCGGTGTGGATTTGAAAGAGCCCCAGGGCTTCAAGGTCATCCAGGGCGACATGAAAGAGTGGGAGCGACAGCAGAAACTCCGCTATGACGAGCAGCACCCCGAGTTCTTGGGACTGGTGATGACGGACAAGAACCGCTGGGAATACCAGCAGGTGGTGGACAAACAGTCACAGGAAAGAGCCTTGAAACTCCATGCTCCGAAAGCTGAACAATCCAAAGGTCTCAAACGCTAAATCCTTTTCCCTATGGTCAAGAAGAATGCAGAGAAGGATGTCGGCTTTGTCCGGCAGTTCAACGAATTGAAGAAGAAACATCCCGATGCGGTGCTGCTTTTCCGTAAAGGAGATTTCTATGAAATGTACAAGGAAGATGCGCTCAAGGCATCGGTGATATTGGCGCTGAAGGTATCAGACAAGATTCTTCCTTTAGAGAAAGACCCCATCAAGCTCCTGACCTTTCCCCGTCATGAACTGGACAAGCATCTGCCCAAGCTGATTCGCTCCGGTCAGCGGGTCGCCATATGTGAGGCGATAGACCGTCCGGAACTGATGAAGAAACCCAAGGAAAAGACCGGGGAAGAATTAAAAAGCCAGGATAAAGTGAAAAAAGAAAACAATCTCAATCAGGAAACTATGGCGAAAAAGAAGAAAGAACAGGCTGTGCAGGAAGAGCCAACCAAGACAGTCAAGACGGCTGCAGAGGAGAAACCTGCCAAGGAAAAGAAGACGGAAGCCAAAGCCGAAGTCAAGAGTGAACAACAGGCCGAGCAGAAAGCGGAAGCCAAGCAGGAACGCAAGCCACGCGAACCGCAGATGATTACCGCCAACGGCGAGAAAGTCAGCCATGGACATGCGTTCCAGAGCACGACCAATCCGGCAGATTGGTACTTCACCGCCAAGATGGACGGCGTGCAGTTGAAGCCGCAGAAAATGGACGCAGCGGATTTGGTCGCTTACCAGAAAAAGGAAATGACGGTTCCGCAGCTGATGGAGAAGTATTATCCAACTAAACTCATGCCGAAGGTATCGGAAGAAGCGTTCCAAATGCCGAAGCAGTTGTCCGGTCCGGATGGAGCCATTACCATCGACAAGTTCAATGTCTATAAGGAAAAGGACGAGCAGCGACCGGATTACGGAAAGTATAAGTTCTATGTACAAATGGGTGACACCAAGATGTCGGCAGTGGCTTCCCGTGAGGACCTGAATGCGTACTTCGACCGCGTGGTCAGTCCTACACAACTTGTGGAGAAGAACTTTGGGGAGCGCCTGCACCTGCAGTCAGCTTACGAGAAGTACCAGCTTCCCGAAGGAGTGGACCCCAAAGGAGTCCGTGTGGCCAAGGACCACTCCGACAACAAATGGAAGGTGTCGATGGACTTGGGCGACAAGGGCAAGACCAGCAAGCATGAACTCTCCTTCGATGACGGCTATTCGCTTTTCAAGGCAAAGACCGCTACCCGGGAACAGATTGCAGCCAAGTACCTGAACACCGAAATCACGGGCATGCTTTCAGCCGTGACCAACAAACTGGAGAAGTCGGCTTCCATGAAAATGTAACAAAATCAAGAGAACAATCAATCAAACTGAAATTCTAAAAGTAAACGAATATGACAGCGAAAAAGACACACGAGGAGTTGGTGGAACTCCTTCAAGAGGGTAAAATCGGCTTCCTCCGCTTTGTGATGGATGGTGATAATGCAGAGGACTATCTGGAATGGTGCCAGACCCACGGCACGGATCCTTCGGATGAATCCGCTGAATTTTATGTCGAACAGACGGACATCGACCAGATGGACCGTCAGGTAATGGATGACGAAAGCTATGGCGTATGGAACTAACACATCCGGCAATGCCGGACAGGTAGCCATCGACCGCTTTGCCGAAATGATGATTGCCCGTATGGAGCAGATGAAGGCTTCCGACTGGAAGAAAAGCTGGATTGGCGGTGCATCCGGATTTGCAGGTCTCCCGCAGAACGTGGGAGGCCGCAACTACTCGGGTTCCAATTCCTTCTTCCTCCAGCTGCAGACCGCAGCCCAGGGCTACCAGCTGCCGGTGTACCTCACCTTCAAGCAGGCGCACAACCTGAAAGCCCATGTATTGAAAGGTGAAAAGGCCTTTCCCGTGGTCTATTGGGACGTGCTGGTCAAGGACAAGAACGGCCATAAGGTCAGTTCGGATGAGTATAAGGCCATGAGCAAGGAGGAGAAGAAAGGCATGGATGTCATTCCCTTCTTCAAGGCTTTCCCCGTGTACAACATCGACCAGACCAATCTGGCAGAGGTGCAGCCCGAACGGGTGCAGAAACTCATGGAGAAGTTCAAGGTGCCCGAGCTTCGGGATAAGGAAGGCATGTATGTCCATGCCGCCCTCGACCGGATGATTGAAACGCAAGGCTGGTTCTGCCCCATACAGGCAGACAAACGGGTGGACGGAGCTTTCTATTCACCGGCCCAGGACATCGTGGTGCTGCCCATGAAGGAGCAGTTCAACATCGGCGATACCCCCGAGGAAGTCTACCGGGGCGGCATGGAGTTCTATTCCACCATGCTGCATGAGATGTCACACTCCACCATGACCCCGGAACGGCTCAACCGCGAGATGGGCGGACGCTTCGGAGACCCGAAATACGCCAAGGAAGAACTGGTAGCGGAACTGACGGCTGCCATGATCAGCCACTCGATGGGATTTGACATGAAGGTGACGGACAACTCCGCAGCCTATCTGGATTCCTGGATTGGGGTGCTGAAGCAGGAACCGAAGTTCATCGTTTCCGTCATGGCGGACGTGAACAAGGCTTCGGACCTCATTCTGGATCATGTGGACAAGCAGCGGCTGGCACTGAACGAACAGCCCTACCTGACGAAGAACGACCCGTTTGCCCCGTTGGGCGAAGGCGAAGAGGTGCCGTTCAAGAATGCGGCCATCGTGAAGACACGCAACGGGGATTATGCCATCCGTGCCTCCTATGATGGTGTGGAACTAGGGTTGAAGAAGGTATCGAAAGATACGGCGAAGACCTATTTCCAACTGACGGACTACAAGGACAAGGCTGCCTTCCTGAACATGACGGCGCACAAGACCTTCGAGCCGGAAGTGGCCAATCTCAAGCGCACGCAGGCAGTGGGAGCGAAAATGAGTTTATAATCATACCTTCAAATCCATGAACCATGACTGACTACAAAGTGAACTTCAAGGACCTCAAAGCTAAGGTGGGCATTGATGATGTAGCCTATACGCTAGGTTATCGGCTCGACCGCAAGGCCGGTGTGGGTCGCTACA
>OHEF01000354.1_pt1 | contig 25780 bp, 23 predicted proteins | sample 1567171 | NCBI WGS metagenome assembly OHEF01 (sample SAMEA3879576, study PRJEB24766) | human gut metagenome | biome: human-associated habitat; feature: feces | place: USA | collected 1985/1987
TCGGCGGTCAGTGAGGTGCAGCCCTGCCAACGCAACCGTAACGGTCATACAGCACAGTGCAGCGGCACGGGCAAATGTTCCAAACGAACATCGCTGTAAGAAGAACGGTGGTTTTTTGGATGCTGTTTGCGGCGTTTCTGCCTGCATTTTTTGCAGGATTGCTTGCTTCATCCGTTCTTTCGCCGCTTCATCCGGATTGAGATTGTCCCAAATGGCTTTCCAGTCCTGCTGCATATCCGTCACCTCCGATCTTTTTTTGGAGTGCTTCTCTGCCTCGCTTGAGGAGCGAACGCACTGTGGATTCTTTTTTTTGCATCATTTCTGCAATTTCCTTGCAGGAATACTCTTCATAATAATAGAGATATAGAACTGTTTTATATTTTTCCGGCAGCTGCATGAGGGCTTTCAAAACTGCAGTTTCTTCCGGCGTTTGATTGTCGGATTTTAACACTTCTTCCCAATCTTCTACTTCTTGTCGTTTTTGCCACAGCCAGCTGTGCAGCATATTCTTACAGACGTTGGAAGCAGTTACCACTAACCAGCCTCTTAAATGGGCATCGTTTTCCAATGGCTTTTTGGATTGCATCAGCCGCAGGAAGGTTTCCTGAACAGCGTCTTCGGCATCGGTACGATTTTTTAAAAAGCTGTAGCAAATGCGATAAACAGCGTCAACATGCTGCATATAGAGTTCCGTAAACGCAGCCTCATCCAGCGGGTTGACGCTTTGCATGGTCATTCCCTCCCTACTCGTCCCAATTGCGAACAATCAAGACTTGTTTTCTCTGCATTTCTCCTTTCATTATACCACGATTCCTATTTGATTGCTACAGCACAATATGAATCAATTTTGAACAACTCATAAAATGTTAAATATTGACCAAATTTCGATTTTTTTATCTGTATTTGTCTTTTTTACAGGAAAAACAAAAAATGCGGACACAGCATCGGGGAGAATCTGCAATCCGCATCATTTTTGCCAAAAAACACAAGTGGTATGTTTCTGTTTTCCCAATCCCAGACCATTTTTCCAGAATAGTCTGTCCTTTCCGGACTGGTTCCTCGTACCGCACAGTGCAATCCCCCATCACACCGCCCTTTCTCACGGCTTAGAGGAGCAACAGAACCGCATACTTCTTGTTCACACGGCAAGACCTGCCGCAAAAAATCCCTTCACTATAGATACAATTTTGTGGCAGGAAAAGTTGCAAAATCTGCAAAAAATTTTTTTATTTTTTTGCTTTTGTAGGAATGCACAAAACAGACATCTGATTCTTATGCAACTTTCATAGAAATATCCGTAAAAAAATCTGGTTCTTTTTGAAAAAAGCGTTTTCTTTTTCTTTTTTTTATGGTATAATAAAATTGTGCATGCAGTGCCTGCAACCCAGCCGCTGCTCAGTTCTGCCACTATCTATTCTGTTGCAGAACGAAATTTATCACACCAAGAGGAGATGCTATGAATCAATACAAACGGCTCGCCGCCAACACCATGATTTTTGCAATTGGTTCGTTCGGCTCTAAAATCTTAACGCTGTTTCTGACAAAACTCTACACTGCCAACATCAATCCGGCAGACATCAGCACCAAAGAACTGCTCGAACAGACTGCAAACTTTTTAATTCCAATTGTTACGTTTTCCATCACAGATGCGATTCTACGATATGGACTGACCCGAAATTATGACAAGGGGAAAATTTTCACATCCTCTTATCTGGTACTTGGTTTGGGTGTCTGTGTCATGCTTGCCCTGTCGCCGCTCATGCGACTATTGCCCTATACAAGCGGCTATCTATGGCTTTTAATGCTCTATGTGTTTATGTCCTCACTGCGTTCCATTCACTCGCAGTTCGTGCGAGCGAGGGGCATGGTCACGCTATTTGCATTTGATGGCATTCTTGCCACGATTACGTTATTCATCTTCAATGTCATTTTCATTGCACTACTGAATATGGGCATCACGGGCTTCCTGCTCTCTGTCATTTGCTCCGACTTCCTATCTGCGGTTTTCTTGTGGTGGATTGCAGACCTTCGGAAATATCTCCATCGAAAATACATCAGCCCAAAAATGACAAGGCTGATGATTCGCTTTTCCATTCCGCTGATTCCAACTACCCTGCTTTGGCTGGTAACGGGCTTTTCTGACCGGCTGTTTCTGCGGTATATGGACGGGCCTCCGAATTTAGTTGGCGATACTGCCGCTGGTATCTACGGCATTGCTTCCAAATTGCCGAACTTGATTTCTACTGTTTCCACGGTATTCTATCAGGCATGGAATATGTCCGCCATCCTGGAAAACGATTCTGCAAACCGCAGCCACTTCTACAAGCAGGTTTTCTCTGCTTATGAATCGTTTCTCGTCATTGCCAGCTCGGTTTTGATTGTGTTTGTCCGTCCGTTTTCCGATTTGCTGATTAGTACCAGCACTTACACAGAATATGCGGATGCCTACCGATATACGCCGATTCTGATTATTTCCGTCTTTATGATGTGTTTGAATCAGTTCTTCAGCAGTATTTATGCGGCTTCCCAGCATACCTCCCACTCGTTCTGGACAAGTCTGGTCGCTGCGATTGTCAACCTGATTCTGAACTGGCTGTTGATTGGAACACTGGGCATTTCCGGTGCAGGTTTTGCAACCTTTGTCAGCTATCTGGTCAGCTATCTGATTCGTGTTGTCGATACCAAACGGTATGTGCCGTTCCACATCGACCACACACGATTTACATTGAATCTCGTTCTGATGTTTGCGATGACATTCGTCACCATTCAAACACCGCCAGCTTGGCATTTGATTGACGGGGTTCTGCTGACATTTACTGTTTTGTATAACTTCAAAGATTTGGTTTCTACGGTTCGGAGAGTATTGAAACGGGGATAAATGATTCTTGGGCAATGAATTGCGTATGATTCGGCAAAATCACTTTGCTCTTTGCCTGTGTGCTGTTCGCCGGGGGTTGCGTTGTCCGAATTGCTTATGAATAATTTCTTAGATTGCAGTTTGTTTGAAGTTTTTTGTTTTTTAGAATGGCGAACAGCATTTACTGATTTCTCTTAGATTTTCATACGATCTAATCAATACCTCTGTTAAGGGGGACAGCTTGTCCCCCTATTTAGAGGATGCCCTGCCCTTTTGTCCCTTCGGGACATTTCCCCACACTGTGGGGAATCACCCCTCCGCCGAGCTGAGCCAGCTCGACCGCAGTTCGCCTGCGGCGAGAAATGTTTCATTGTCTATCAATCCATCAATCCAATCATTCTATAGAAAGGTCGTGTTTTTATGGCAACACCGCACAATCAAGCAAATCCTGGTGAGATTGCAAAAGTCGTTCTCATGCCTGGTGACCCATTACGGGCAAAATTCATTGCAGAAACCTATTTAGAACATCCTGTCTGCTACAACACCGTTCGGAACATGCTGGGCTATACGGGCACTTATCAGGGCGTTCCGATTTCCGTACAGGGCAGCGGTATGGGTATGCCGTCTATGGGCATTTATTCCTATGAACTGTTTCACTTCTATGATGTAGATGCCATCATCCGCATTGGTACTGCTGGCGGTGTTGCAGATTCTGTCAAGCTACGAGATTTGGTGCTGGGAATGGGTGTCTGCACGGATTCCAACTATGCAGCACAATACAACCTGCCGGGCACATTTGCCCCGATTGCAGACTTCTCCCTGCTGGAAGCGGCAGTTTCTGCGGCAAGAACACTGAAAAAGCCGTTCCATGTCGGAAATTTATGCTCCAGCGACCACTTCTATACGGAAAATGACCCCCTGCCGAAATGGGCAAAGATGGGCGTTTTAGCGGTAGAGATGGAATCGGCTGCCCTCTATTGCAATGCGGCAGAAGCTGGCAAGAAAGCCCTCTGTATCACGACAATTTCAGACTGCCCATTGCGGAATGAATCCACTTCCGCCGAAGAACGACAGACCGCTTTCACCGATATGATGGAACTGGCGTTGCAGACTGCTGTTTCTGTACAGAAATAAGAAAGTTTTCTCTTTTTTCAGAATTCTTTAAGTATATTCTGCTATACTAGAAGCTGGAATGAACTTCCAGCACTTCCCCAAAGTGTGAAAACCGCTGCACGGTGATGTCGTGACAGCGGTTTTTTATAAAAATTTCTTTTTATTATTGACTATTTTCAGAAAAATGTGATATAATATCATCAGATTGAAAATGAGGTGATTTTAATTGAACAGTAATATTTCTCCAATTAAGTCTATTGAAATGACTAATTTTGGAAATTTAAAAGAATTTAAATGCGATTCTTTTTCTAATGTCAATCTAATCATTGGAAAAAACGGAACAGGAAAAACATTTTTATTAAAAGCACTTTATGTCGCCATTAGAACCGCAGAAGAATATAAACGTGGAGATGATAATCGTACCATAAATGAAATTTTGGCAGAAAAATTAAGATGGACTTATCAGATGCAAAACCTAGGCGATCTTGTCACAAAATCTGCTTCTAGCCAATTGAAATTTTCTATACTTTGTGAAAAAGGTACTTTAAAATACAATTTTTCTAAAGATGCTACTAAACAAATTATCAGTTCTTATATGGATGAGATATTTAGTCGTAACAAGGATCAATCTAATTGTATTTTTATTCCTGCCAAAGAAGTCCTTTCTATTGATAATATCATTTTGACTTCCAGAGAACGAGATCACTCATTTGGATTCGATGATACCTATTACGATCTTGTAAAAGTACTTCGTATTGCACCAACGCGTGGAAAAAACTTTAAACCATTTGCAAATGCTCGAGAAGACTTAAAAAAACTGGTAAATGGAAAAGTAGATTTTGATGAATCAACTGGAAAATGGTTCTACAAAATTGGGAATCAAAAATTTGCAATTGGTGTGACCGCAGAAGGAATTAAAAAAATTGCAATTTTAGATCGTATTCTTGCAAATGGATATATTGGAAGAGGTTCTATTGTTTTTATTGATGAAATAGAAAATGCTTTGCATCCGACTGCCATTTCTAATTTTATAGACATCCTTTATCACATTTCAAAAGAAATGAATATTCAATTATTTATTTCTAGTCATTCTTATTTTGTAATTAAAAAGTTATGTCTTCTAGCTCAAGAAAAAAAAGAATCCATTACCTGTATTTCTTTTGATGAAATTGGTGGTAGTTATCGAATAGAAGATCTTTCTCTAGGAATGCCGAATAATTCTATCATTGATGAATCCATCCGCCTCTATGAGGAAGAAATTGATCAGGTGATGTAATATGATAATTAGAGAATCAAATATGATATTTGGAGAATATGATAAAAACGATGTTTTTTATATTGAAAAAAGTGAAATTTATAATAAATTAAAATTAGAATCCATAAAAACAACAGAATTTATTTTATTGAGAGAAAATAAAATTTTATTAATAGAATCAAAAACCTCTACTCCTAACTTTGAAATGTATAAAGAGTCTGATGAGAAAAGAAAAAAATATATCAATTTCATAAATGATATTACAAAAAAATTTTCAGATTCCATTGATATTTACTCCAGCTTGCTCTTGAATTATATTCATTCTTATGATTTCCCGGAAAGTTTTAAAACTACCTCTGCCGAAATAGTTTTAGTTCTTGTTATAAAACAAGCATTTCCTACATCCCTTAAACACTACAAAGAAAAACTTGAAAAAGAATTAAAGTCTAAAATGAAAATTTGGAATATAAAAAGTCTTCTTGTAATAAGCGAAGAAAAAGCCAGAGAAAAAAATCTGGTTACATAATAAAATCCCATCTTTCTTGTTCGCAATTTTTCTCTTGTAATTCTGCCGAAAATATGCTATAATAAAGAGAATCGCAGCCCCATCTTGGCTGCAATCAGCAAATTAGGAGGGATTTCCATTGGCAGCAAAACCATATTACATCACGACCCCGATTTATTACCCATCCGGCAATCCGCATATCGGACATTGCTATACAACGGTTGCCTGCGACTCCATCGCTCGTTACCGCCGGATGCAGGGCTATGATGTCATGTTCCTCACCGGTACCGATGAACACGGTTTGAAAATCGAACAGAAAGCCGCTGAAAAAGGCGTTACCCCAAAGGAATATGTAGACGAAATCGTAAAAACATTCAAGAGCCTTTGGTCGTATATGAACATCAGTTATGACCGCTATATCCGGACAACGGATGATTATCACATTGAAACCGTACAGAAAATCTTCAAGGAACTGTACGACAAGGGCTATATCTACAAGGGCAAGTATCAGGGAAAATACTGTACGCCATGTGAAAGCTTCTGGACAGAATCCCAGCTGGTAGACGGCAAGTGTCCGGAATGCGGCAGACCAGTCATTGAGGCAGAAGAAGAGGCATATTTCTTCAAGATGTCCCCGTTCGCTGACCGCATCACCCACCTGTTGACCGAAACCGACTATTTACAGCCGAAAACCAGAGCAACCGAACTCGTCAACAACTTCATCAAGCCGGGTCTGGAAGACCTCTGCGTTTCCAGAACCTCTTTCACTTGGGGTATTCCGGTTACCTTCGACCCGAAGCACATTGTCTATGTTTGGGTTGACGCTTTGTCAAACTATATCTCTGCACTGGGCTTCTATAACGATGCTTATCATGACTATGACCGCTACTGGCCGGCAGATGTGCACATGGTTGCAAAGGATATTATGCGATTCCATGCAATCATTTGGCCTGCGATCTTAATGGCTTTGGATTTGCCGTTGCCGAAGCATCTAGCAGTTCATGGCTGGATTACCTTCAATGGGCAGAAAATGAGTAAATCTCTGGGCAATGTCGTAGACCCGTTTGTACTGGGCGAACGCTATGGTGCAGATGCGATTCGGTATCACATCCTCCGAGAAATGGCTCTGGGTTCTGACAGCTCGTTCTCCAACGAAGTTCTGATTACCAGAATCAATTCCGACCTTGCAAACGGTCTGGGCAACTTGGTTTCCCGTACGGTTGCCATGGTGGACAAGTATTTCAATGGCACACTGCCGGAAGACCGAGAAGCTGGCGAATTTGATGATGATTTGATTGCAACAGCAACCGCTCTGCGGGAAAAGGTAGACGGCTTTATGGATCAGACACAGCTGAACCATGCTTTGGCTGAAATCTTCAAGGTTGTTTCCCGTGCAAATAAGTACATCGACGAAACTGCACCTTGGGTTTTGGCAAAGGACGAAAGCAAGAAGGCTCGTCTGGCAACCGTTCTGTACAACCTGCTCGACACCATTCGGATTATCTCGACATTGCTCTCTGCCTTTATGCCGACCACAATGCCGAAGGTTTTGGAACAGATTGGTGCAGGCGAAGCAGACCACACCTATGAAAACGCTGCATCGTTTGGTGTTCTCCCGAAGAATGTCACGGTACACAAGGGCGAAATTCTCTTCCCGAGAATTGACGTAGAAAAGGAAATCGAAGAACTGAACGCCATCATCAAGAACAATGAACCGCAGCAGCCAGCAGAAGAAGAAGCTGCTCCAGTTGCAGAACTTGCTCCGGAAATCACCATTGACGATTTCGCTAAAGTTGATTTGCGGATTGCAAAGGTCGTAGCATGCGAAAAGGTGAAAAAGTCGAAAAAGCTGTTGAAATTGCAGCTGGATGACGGCATGGGCGGCAGACAGGTTGTTTCTGGTATTGCACAGTGGTACAAGCCGGAAGACCTCATTGGAAAGAAAATCATTCTGGTTGCAAACCTCAAGCCGGCAAAACTCTGCGGCGTAGAGAGCAATGGTATGATTTGTGCGGCAGATGCTCCGGATGGCAGTGCAAGTGTAGTCTTCCCAGACCAGAGCTTGCCTTGCGGTGCAAAGATTCGATAACTTCCACATTGCAATTTTCATAAAAATACAAAAAGAACCGTTGATGCAAGGAAAAACAACCTGCATCAGCGGTTCTTCTGTTTATTCGGGCTCTGTCAAAATCACCCGATAGCCATCGTGCCATGCGTGAATATGGTCTGGATGGGTTTTTGCGTAGGTGAACATGGTTTCTGCCAGCCCCTCCCGCAGGAACGCCTGCAACTGCTCTACTTCATGCATCTGCACGCCTGTACACAAATCTGAAATGGAAATGCAAACCGTTCCGTTCACTGTTCGCATCAGCCGAAACGGCCAAACTTTACAATCAAATGGTTTGTCCTGCTCCGATAAACCGCAGCCATGCTCCGTCAGCACCGGACAGGCATATAATTCCTCGCCTTTGAGCGGCGGTGCAGCAAAGGTTTGTTCTGCTCCAACAGGAACAAACGCTGTTTCTGGGCGGTATTTCTGAATCGCTGCTACCGTTTCCGCTGGCAACACAGGCAATTCCCAGATGTCACTTGCATCAAACTGGCAGCACAGCTGACATACTGCACAGGTTGTTCGGGATAAAATCTTTTTCAACATTGCATCCAATTCCTTTCGCCCTTTCCACAATGAACTGTAGAAACTTTTGTATTTGACAAGAACATTCCACAATTTTAATTGCAATCATCGCTCCAAATAGAACATGATACAAAAAGAGGCTTTCTATCCAGAAAGCCCCTTTTTCAACTTGTAATCCTGAAAAATCTCGCTTACTTTTCGAGCGGTACAACCCAGTTGAACGGATCCGGCAACTTGCCCCACTGAATACCCGTCAGGGTATCGTAAATTCTCTGAGAAATCTTACCAATCTTATTGTTGTTGATTTCCATCACCTTATCATCCCACTTCAGATGACCAACCGGAGAAATAACGGCTGCAGTACCTGTACCAAAGACTTCGTCCAGCTTGCCTGCATCATAAGCATCTGCAATTTCCTGAATGGTGATCCGGCGTTCTGATACCGGCAGACCCCAGCTCTTGCACAGTTCAATGGTAGACTTTCTGGTGATACCAGACAGAATCGAACCTGTTTCCAAAGATGGTGTAACGATTTCGCCATCAATTACAAAGAAGATGTTCATTGCACCAACTTCTTCGATATACTTCTGTTCTACACCATCCAGCCACAGAACCTGAGAATAGTTCTGCTTATGAGCATCATCCTGGCTGTGCAAAGAAGCAGCATAGTTACCGCCAGTCTTTGCATAACCCATACATCCACGAACGGTACGAACGTACTTGTCTTCTACATAGATGTTGACCGGATTCAGACCCGATGCATAGTATGCACCAGACGGAGAAAGAATAATCATAAACAGATACTGTGCACCCGGACGAACACCCAAGAACGGGTCAATTGCAATGATAAACGGACGAATATACAGGGAAGTACCTTCCAGATGCGGTACCCAATCCTTTTCCACTTCCAGCAGTTCCATCAGGCACTGCATGCCCAGTTCTACCGGCAATTCCGGAATGACCAGACGTTCATTGGAACGGTTCAGACGCTTAAAGTTTTCTTCCGGACGGAACAGCTGAATTTTATCATCGGCAGTCCGATAAGCCTTCAAGCCTTCAAATACAGTCTGACCATAATGGAAGCACATTGCTGCCGGACTCAGGCTGATGTTATCATACGGAACAATTTCCGGGTCGTGCCAGCCCTGACCTTCGTCATACGGCATAATCAGCATATGGTCGGTAAAGATATGACCAAAGCCCAATTTGCTTTCATCCTGCGGCTTTTCCTTTAAGGTTGCCGCTAACTTTTTCTTGATTTCCATGATACAATCCCTCTTTTTTCATGATGGTAACAGAAAACAGGAGGAAAAACTGCTGCTTTCTGCTATTTAATCCTATTATAGCACAAATCTGCACCGTTTGCAATTCCATTTGCAAAAAAAAATCGGAAAATTACAAAAAAAATCAGGTACAGCGATTGGATTCGCTGCACCCGATTCGGTTCTTCTGTCAGCAGATGCTACTTACTTCAGGAACAGGCTGAGAATGATGTCTGTTCCGAGTTTGATTCCACCGCCAACAAGCACACATAGCAAAATCAATCCGAACAAGCCGCCCATACAACACACCTCTTTCTTAAAAAAAAACGACCGGCTTTCTGTTTTCTTACAAGTGCATTGTATCATTCCAATTATTCAAAAATGATAAAACTGCTGATTTTTTTGCTCAAAAACAAACCCAGACAGAATCTCTGTCCGAGCTGTTTTTCAGAATCCTTTTTCTTCATCTTCTTATAGGGGTGTGCTTGATTATAAAATACAGTATTGTTAGACTTTTATACTGTTTCTGCTGGCTGCTCCACATCGTCTATGATGTTTGGACTGGTACACCATACCAATGTCGTTGTGCAGGTTGTTCCCGACTGTTTGCAGGCATCACAACGCCAGTCCTGATAAAGATACACTGTACAATGTCCCAGATGTTTATTTCCGTGAGAATGATGGAAAGCTAGTGTTCCAATTACACAATTGTCTTAAGATTTGGCTTTGTTTCGTAGAACACCTTTCTACGATATTTTGGGGCAAATACAATGTGGTACTTGCAATTTCACTTCGAATGTGATAAACTATGTATGTCATTCACTTTGTGATGACCTCCTTTTGATTATTTTTGCAGTTGGTAGCCGCAATCTTATTATAATCAAAAGGAGTTCTTTTTTCAAGGCCCATCGCTATGCTATAAGCTCTTTTGAACCCCCGACCTAGCTGGGGGTTTTCTTATTACAAAAAAGACCTGCTCCACAAAATACAGAGCAGGTCTTTTTCAACTCATTTTGAATGAATCCAGCTTTTATAGAGATTCTTTCTTTGCAGCAGCTTTCTTCATAAAGGATTCGCTCTTTACCAAGAACCGCTTATGCGTGCAATGTCCCACTTCGCCAACTTCATCGGATGCAGTAATGGCAAATGTGATTTCCCGACCGGATACCGCTGTAATTTCTGCAGTTGCAGTCACGGTCATGCCCTCTGGTGTAGCTGCGGTATGTGCCAAATCCAACGCTGTTCCAACGGTGGTTTCGCCATCCTCCAGAAATTCTGCAACAGCTGCACACGCTGTCTTTTCCATCAGTGCTGCCAGCATTGGTGTTGCGAATACCCGCAATGAACCGCTGCCAACAGTCACGGCAAGCTGTGCCTCTGTTACCTGCACGCTGGCAGATGCCTTTGTTCCAATTGTAATGGGCTGCATAAAAATGCCTCCTGTTCTTATTTTTCCAGAAAACACAAGTTGTTTTCTTTATTCCGTATCCGTATTTGTAGAACTGTCCGGTGCTTCTTCCTCCACCGCATCTGGCGACAGCATATCGCCTAAAATCCGGTCATAAGTCAGCGTATCCAGCTTTTCATTTCGTTCCTGTCCCGGTGCATAGTTGGTGGAGTAAACCGGTGTTACCGGCATTTCATCCATCATGCTCTGTGTAAAGGAATCCTTCGGCATGCCAACTTCCTGCATCATCACATACGGCAGATAGAAAACAGAAACTTCTTCCTTCGGCTGTACCTTTGTCATATCCAAACCGAAGTTGTTCCACATGACATACTTCTGTTCATAGAGTGTACTGCAATTCTCACTCGTGATACCCAGCTGTGCATAAATGCCATCTTCGCCCCGCAAGGATGGAAAATGGTCGCCGATAAACAGCACGATTGTCGGTTCATCCAACTTGCTCAGACGGTCAATGAAATCTGCCAGACCATCTGAAGAATGCTTTACCCACTGCAAATAGTTGTCAAATTCTGTTGCACCTGTTCCCTGATTGTATGGCTGGTGGTTCTGCATTGTGGTTGCATGCAGATACAGCGGTTCATCAGTATCTGTAATCAGCTGTTCAATCTGATTATAAACGGTATTGTCATCAATATACGTTCCATACAGGTCAACCGGTACAGTGAAATCATCTTCAAAAATCATGGTATCGAATGAGAACCGGCTATAAATTGAACGACGGTTGTAGAAACTGCCTTGGAATGGATGAACATAAGCGGTAGAATAACCCTGTGCCTTATAATAGGATGGAATGGTCGGCTGCTGCCGTTCAAGCAGCATTCTCTGCGGCATATTCGGGTCATTCAGTGACTTTACAGGCAGACCAAACAGCAGTTCAAATTCTGTCCGAACGGTATAGCTTGCATAGGTCGGTGCAATCGCAGTGCCAGAAACGCCTTTCGCTGCAACTTCGTCCAGACCAGCATATACATCATCCGGAATGTTCAGTTCGTCAAATACTCGAAAATCGGCATAGGATTCCGACATGATTTCAATGACATTCGGTTTTACGCCGTCTTTGAAATTGGTCTGATCGGTCACTTCGTCCAGATACTGGGCAACAGTAGAATCTTTATTTTCTTCATATGCAACAGGTTCTTCCAGTCGGTTGGCGATGTTCTCCGAACCCGTCTGCATGAAGAATGCCAAAAAGCCGTTGTTTTCAAATTTTTCATTCAGAATAAAGGTATTATCTGCCTTGGAAACATCCACACCGAAAAAAGCGTAAACCGGTGTGGACAGGGTTGGTACTAAAATGACCAATGCACAAGCCAGCAAACAGGACAGCCCTGTAATCATTCGGCGCAGCCGCTTGGTGTGCAGCGAAAACTTCGGATTAAACCAAAATGACACCACAATATATGCCAATACAATGCCAACAAAAATAATCAAACGAGGCGTAATTTTAATGTACGCAAAAGACGTTAAACTCTTGACACTGCGAAACAGTTTCATATCTGTCATGATCAAGTGGTTGCCGTTCGTGTTGTATTTGAATAGCTCTGTAATGCTCAGTGCCATATACAACACGCTTTGCAAGAGCATGGCGAGCCATCCTTTCCGGAACAGTAGCAATGCCCCTAGGAAAATCAATCCGGCAATCAAAATGTTGAATAACATGATAGTCGGATGGTCTGCAATGAAAATAACCAGCTTGCTGAGATATTTATCTTGGTTCAGCTCAGCCATGCAGACAATGAAAATCGGAAACAACAACAGCAACATGCGATTGGTCATCGTGAACCGCAGTGTGTTCTCATTCCGCCGTTCATTACAGGCACAAATCTTTGCCCGCAATGCAGAAATAATCTTATGTAGCGACTCCATAACGGAACAATTCCCCTTTCAATGATGGATAAACTGCCGATTTTACGGACAGTTTTTCGTTTTTTCGCTTTTGTGCTATCCTTTACTATAGCACAAGTTGCAGAAAACTGCAAGCCTTCCTTTTATCATTTTTCCGCTTTTTTTAGATTTTCGTGAAAAGTGAAAAAAGCCTTTCTTCTCCTGCTGATTTTTTGTATATTTTCGTTAGATTTTACAATGCTTTTCCACGTCTTTTTATAGAGCGGCTGCATCCGCTTTTCCACAGACGATTCCAGAACCATCCATGCTTTCCACAATTTTATGTTGTCCGTCTAAAACGGGCGTTTAAAGCAGTCTGTCCGTAAAAATCCGAAAATTTTCTCAAAATGAGTAATTTTTTCAAAAAAGGCTTGACAATCTTTCCAAAACGAATTATAATAAGATTCACACGTTACTCATTTTGAAAAATATGAAAGGAGATTCCCCTCTTATGAATGCCATGTTAGAAGCCTATCGCAACAGCTGCAACCAGCTGACCATTCGCATTTCCGAATTATCACAGCAAATTCAACAGACCTGCTCCCAAACAGAAGCGGATTGCCTGAATCACCGCAAACACCTGCTCCAAACAGAACGCTTGGAATTACTCCGGGATATGCAGGATATGCAGCCCTATGTAAGGGGGAATGTGCATGAACCATAAACGCTTTCATCTCCCGATTGAGTTAATTACCGATTCCCATTCACAGGAACAGAAAGCGAACCAATGGTTGGAATTTTTGATAGAAAATTGCTTAACTGCAAGACAAAAACAAATTCTTGTGCTATACTATTATGAGAAGCAGACACTCCGAGAGATTGCCGCTCAACTCGGCATTACCGAATCCACAGCCTGCCGCACGAAAAATCGTGCCTGTCGGCGGCTCTCTCATTATGCCTATCCAAATTCCATCCGAAAGGAGCTTTCCAACCATGAAGACCCCGATTTATGATGCCCTGCAAGCATATGCAGACCGTCAGCCCATTCGTTTCCATATGCCCGGTCACAAGGGGCATTCTGCCATTCCTGCTTGGAATCCACTGTATGCCCTGGATATTACAGAAATCTCCGGTGCTGACAGCCTGTTAGAAGCAGATGGCATTATTGCAGAAAGCGAACAGATTGCAACCGCTCTGTTTTTCTCTGCTGGAACGGTCTATTCCTGTGCCGGTTCTACGGGATGCATTCAAACGATGCTGACCCTTATGAAACAGGAAAACCGCACCATCATCGCTGCTCGAAATGTTCACCGCAGCTTTTTAAACGCCTGCATCCTGCTGGGCTTAACCGTCAAGTGGGTATATCCGGAAACCAATAACGGACTGCTCTCCGGACAGTATACCCCAGAACAGTTTGCTGCTGTGCTGGCGGAAACCGAAGAACCTGCTTGCGTCTATGTGACTTCGCCGGACTACCTCGGAAAAACCGCTGACATCGCTGGCATTGCTGCCATCTGCAAGCAATACAACGCTCGTTTCTTAGTTGATAACGCCCATGGGGCACATCTCGCCTTTCTCAAAGATGGCAAGCACCCCATTCAAAACGGTGCAGATTTCTGCTGCGACTCTGCCCACAAGACATTACCTTGCCTGACAGGCTGTGCCTATTTACACGCTGCCCATGAGGAGGATGTTCCACGCATCAAAGATGCGATGTCAATGTTCGTTTCTACCAGTCCTTCCTATTTAATGCTGCTCTCGCTGGATGTTTGCAATGCCTATCTAGCCGGAAAAATCCGCAGCGACTTGGAACGTATCTGCAAGCGAGCAGCTGCCCTGAAAAAGCGACTCTCGGAAAAATATGTCTTTCTGGACGGTGACCCGCTGCACCTGACCATTGATGCAGCTGCCTCAAAACTGGACGGTTTGGACTTGGCTGCTCGCTTGGAACGGGCGGACTGCGTGCCAGAATATGCAGACCGGGAAACGGTTGTACTATTATTATCGCCTTATAATGTGCCGGAAGAACTGGATGTTCTGGAAGTTACGTTGCATATGATTGTCGCCGAATCGTATCCGAAAACACAAACGGCGGAAATTTTACTGCCACAACCAGAAGTTGTTTGTAATATGCGAGAAGCTGCACTTGGTGCACAGGAGATTATTCCCGTTGCGGAAAGCATTGGTCGAATCTGTGCAGCAGTCAAAGTGCCCTGCCCGCCAGCTGTTCCGATTGTATGCAGCGGGGAACGGATTGATGCCCAGAGTGCAGCGGTTTTGAAGCATTACGAGATTTCAGAAATCGCTGTGGTGAAAGAAGTGGATTCAAAAGAATCTATAGCACCTATTGCGGAAGAACCGGATTCAGAAACAGAAGCAACCACATCAGAAGCGTAAAAATAAATAGTATCAAACAGCAAAAAGCGGCGGTGCTCAAGGCACTGCCGCTTTTCTGTATGATTATGGGAAAGGTTCAGCCTGTTTAATTAATACATGCCGCCCATGCCGCCTGCCGGCATTGCCGGAGCTGCTGGCTCATCCTTCTTGATATTTGCAACTGCACTTTCTGTGGTCAATACCATAGATGCAATCGATGCTGCGTTCTGCAGAGCACTTCTGGTAACCTTTGTCGGATCTACAATACCGCTGCTCAGCATATCGCAGTAAGTTTCGGTGTAAGCATCAAAGCCATAACCAACCTTGCGGCTTCTCCGAATCTTGTCGATGATAACGCTGCCTTCCAGACCAGCATTTGCTGCAATCTGACGGAGCGGTGCTTCCAGTGCACGCAGAATGATTTCTGCACCAGTCTTTTCGTCACCCTTCAGAGTCGGAACAAGCTTTTCAATTGCCGGAATTGCATTGATCAATGCAGTACCGCCGCCAGCTACGATGCCTTCTTCTACAGCTGCCTTGGTTGCAGACAGAGCGTCTTCAATCCGCAGCTTCTTTTCTTTCATTTCTACTTCGGTTGCTGCACCAACATGGATAACGGCAACACCGCCGGACAGCTTGCCAATCCGTTCATGCATCTTTTCCTTATCGAAATCAGAGGTAGAAACAGCAATCTGATTCTTGATTTCCTGAATCCGGTCTTCGATGTCTTCCTTCTTGCCAGCACCGCCAACCAGAATGGTGTTTTCCTTGTCGATAACTGCCTGGCTAACATGACCGAGCATTTCCAGTGTTGCATCCTTCAGTTCCATATCCAAATCCTTGGAGATAACCTGTGCACCAGTCAGGATTGCGATATCCTGGAGCATTTCCTTTCTTCTGTCGCCAAAGCCCGGAGCCTTGACTGCTGCACACTTGAATGTGCCACGCAGGTTGTTCAGGATGATGGTGGTCAGTGCTTCGCCTTCGATGTCTTCTGCAATGATTAACAGCTTCTTACCCTGCTGTACAATCTGTTCCAGCAGCGGCAGGATTTCCTGAATGTTGCTGATGGTTCTGTCGGTCAGGAATACCAGTGCATCATCATATACAACCTTCATCTTTTCCCGGTCTGTAATCATGTACGGGGACAGATAGCCACGGTCAAACTGCATGCCTTCTACAACTTCACTGTAGGTTTCAGCAGTCTTGCCTTCTTCAATGGTGATAACACCGTCTGTTGTAACCTTTTCCATTGCTTCTGCAATCAGCTTACCAACCTTTTCATCTGCGGAAGAAATGGTTGCAACTCTTGCGATGTCTTCTGAACCGGAAACCTTCTTGGAATTTGCCTTGATGGTGTCAACTGCTGCATCTACAGCCTTTGCGATACCCTTGCGGAGTACCATTGGGTTTGCACCAGCAGCGATATTCTTCAGACCTTCGTGAATGATTGCCTGTGCCAGAACGGTTGCGGTCGTTGTACCGTCACCAGCTGCGTCATTGGTCTTGGTTGCAACTTCTCTTACGAGCTGTGCACCCATGTTTTCAAACGCATCTTCCAGTTCGATGTCCTTTGCGATGGTCACGCCATCGTTTGTGACCAGCGGAGCACCGAATTCCTTATCCAGAACGACATTTCTGCCCTTCGGTCCAAGTGTGATCTTTACGGTGTCTGCCAGCTTATCAATACCAGCTACGATTGCATTTCTTGCATCTGCATTGTATTTAATTTCTTTTGCCATGATTCTTGCACTCCTTTTCTCAAATCAACGGATTGTTACCCTTATTCTACCACTGCGATGATTTCGCTTTCATAAACAACGGTCAGTTCTTCATCATTGTCCTTGATTTTCTGACCAGCGGACTTGCTCAGCAGAACCTTGTCGCCTGCCTTCACTGTCATCGGAATCAATGTACCAGTAGAAGCAACCTTTCCTGCACCACACGCAACAACAGTTGCAGTTGCATAGCTGCTGGAGGCAGCCTTTGTTGTCAGAATCAGACCGCCTACGGTCTTTTCTTCCTTTTCCTCTTCAAACTTTACGATGACTCTATCTGCCAACGGTTTCAACATAACGCTCTTCCTCCTATAAACTTTTATCATTTATCACTTGTATGCTGTTTGTGTTAGCACTCTTTTTTCCTGAGTGCTAATCTTATTATAGCAACTTTTCTGGAAAAATCAAGCCCAAACACTGCCTTTTTTGTAAAATTGTATGGTTGCACAATTTTGCATGGATAATCGTTGAAAATTTATTGGGTATTTACAGCAATTGTGACGATTTTCCCAGTTCTATTTGAATTTCGCCGGTTTGCCAACAAATACATTTTAGATTTTTACAAATTTCATAATTTACATTTCATACATAAAAAAACCACATAAATTTCACCAAATAATTTCCATCCTGTGTTATCATACTGTTAACAGGCAATTTAAAATTTGCCACAAAAATCAAAAGAACTGTGAGGTTGTATGAATTATGGCATTAGAAAAAGTACTGGTCGTAGATGATGACCCAAATATTTGCGACGTCTTAATGATGTATCTGGAAAACGAAGGATACAGTGTCATTCTCTCCTATGACGGCGAAGAAGCATTGGTGAAGTTCAATGCCCTCAAGCCGGACATCGTTCTGCTGGACGTAATGCTGCCGAGCATGGACGGCTGGCAGGTTTGCCGGGAAATCCGGAAAAAGTCCAGTGTGCCGATTATCATGATCACTGCAAAGGGCGATACCTTTGATAAGGTACTCGGTCTGGAACTCGGTGCAGATGACTACATCGTAAAGCCGTTCGATACGAAGGAAGTCGTTGCTCGAATCAAAGCAATTGCAAGAAGAGTCAGTGCTGCTCCGGCTGAAACTGAAGTGCGGGAAGTGCGTTATGACAAGCTTTCTGTCAACATGACACGCTATGAACTGCGGGTAAATGGCAAGGTTGTTGACACGCCGCCGAAGGAACTCGAACTGCTGTTCTATCTGGCATCCAACCCAAACCGTGTTTACACCCGTGACCAGCTGCTGGATGAAGTATGGGGCTTTGAATACTACGGCGACTCCCGTACCATTGACGTACACATCAAGCGGCTTCGGGAAAAGCTCGAAGGCGTTTCTGACAAGTGGGCACTCAAGACCGTTTGGGGCGTTGGCTACAAGTTTGAATCTGAAGAAGAAGAATAATGAAAGACCGTGCGAAAAAATCTCGCCGCTTTCATCCGCTTTCCCTGCGTTTAATCTGTACAGAAATTCTGGCAATGCTATTGGTGACAGTCATCACTGCGATTCTCAGCATTGTCTGGTATAAGGATTCTGTTTTTACTGCTATTGATAAAAATGACCGGGTGATGGCAACCAATCTGGTGCATCACTACGACCGGGAAAAATCAGCGACAGAAACCAGTGCAGAATGGATTCCGGACGGCTATGTACAGGATTTGTTCGACTGGACAACCGATGCTTCCCATACTTTCTATTTTCTATTCGATGAAACTGGAACGTGTCTGATCTGCTCGGGACAAGTCAACTGCAATCGGTCAGAAATTACACTGAATCTGGATGTTCTGAACGATGTTCAGATCAATGGGGAATATTTCTCGGATACGCTTGCCATGCTGAATCCAAAAGAACCCCGTCCTATGATCAGCAATGGTTCTCCGGTGACGTTTACAGAACCGAACGGAACAGAAACGACTTACTATCTGTTCAGTAACACGCATACTTCTGTACTGGACTCATTCACATCTCTTACTTGGATTTATGGGATGCTGTGCTTCGCTGTTTTAACGGCCGCCCTCATTGCAGTTACCGTGTTCTTCCTGACTCGGAATCAAAAGCCGCTGGCAAAGATGATGCAGGTGGCTCAGCAATGTGCAAGGGGCAACTACACGGAACACCTGAATCCGGGCAGCTTTGAAGAACCATCCTATGAGGATATGGCGTACAGCATCAATGAACTTGCCTATGCCGCAGAAAATGCGGAAAATCAGCGGAAACAATTCGTTTCTAATGTTTCCCATGAGCTGCGAACGCCAATGACGATTATCAGCGGATATGTAGACGGCATGCTGGACGGCACTGTTCCCAAAAATAAGCGGATGCAGTATCTTTCGATTGTTTCGCAGGAAATGCAGCGGCTGAAGATTTTGATTTCTTCTATGCTGAACCTGACAAAGTTCGACAATGGAACGATTGAGATTCATTATCAGCTCTTCCCCATTCAAGATTTGGCTTTCCGTACCATTTTGATGTTTGAAAGCCGTCTGGAAAAGCGGAATATTACGCTGGAAGGACTGGATTCTGAACCCGTACAGGTTTGGGGCGACCCCGACCTCATCGGACAGGTCATTTATAACCTATTTGAAAATGCAACGAAGTTCGTCAATACGGGCGGAACGATTACGTTCACTTTTAAAGATGAACCGAATAGCACCAGCATTGCCATCCGGAATACCGGTGCGGGCATTTGCAAAGAAGAATTACCGAAAATTTTTGAACGCTTTTATAAGTCGGATGACTCCAGAAGCCACGACAAAACGGGGCTGGGCATCGGACTGGACATCACCAAACACATTGTGCGTCTGCACAAGGCACAAATTTCTGTGAGCAGCGAAGAGGGCGAATATACCGAATTTCTGATTCGTCTGCCGAAAAAGGATGCTCCGGCAGAATCGCCGACAGAGAATCCCGAAAAGCAGCCAAAAGATGCACGATAAAACAGGCAGACGATGGAATTTTTCTACATCGTCTGCCTGTTCTGTATTTTGACTTGAAAGGAGTCTGTTTTCTGATGGAAGAACATCCGTTTTCTCCGATTCCGCAGCAGCAGCCTGCTCCACAACAGCAGTCCCCTGCACCGCCGCCCTATACACAGGTTTCCTCCTATGCAGTACCATCACCAACTCCGGAACAGCCGCAGCCTGCTGCACAAGTTCCGCCACCGCCAGTTTATCCGTCGAACTTTGGACAACCACAGCCGTCTGCACCTTATCCCCCACAGCAGCCCATCTATCCACCGATGCAGCCAATGCCTACTCCAAAACAGAAAAAACGTCGAACCAAACAGAAACCTTCTCCTGAACAGGCTCGCCTAACAAAGCTCGCTTGGATTGCCATTTGGCTGGCGTTTCTGCTGCTGGTGTACTGCATCGCCAGCGACTTGTTCCGCTATTTTGAGATGGATGGTCAAACCCCAACTTTACAGCAATCACAATCTTCTACCTTGAATATTCAATATCAGGAACGCCCTGTTTCGGATGCCATTACACAACCGGATGAAAACGGAGCATATACGGTTGCAGGCGTTGCGGAGGCAGTCGCTCCCTCAATTGTTGAGATTACGGCTGCTTCCGGCAGCATGCCAACAAGCAGCGGCTCTGGTATTATCTTGTCGGAAGATGGCTACATTGTCACAAATGCCCATGTTCTGCAAAATAGCGACACGTTCTGGGTCACATTGAATGACTCTGATGAAGCCATTTCAGCGGACTGCATTGGAATGGACACCAAAACAGACTTGGCTGTTTTGAAAATCAACCGCACTGGGTTGCCAGCTGCAACCATTGGCGATTCTGATTCCCTGTTGGTCGGTGAAGAAGTCGTTGCCATCGGCAACCCTGCCGGACTGACAGGAACGGTTACCAACGGCATTGTATCTGCTCTGCACCGGAAAATTAAAAGTGCATCCACAGGCTTTGAAATGGACTGCATTCAAACCAATGCTGCCATCAGTCCGGGAAACTCTGGCGGTGCATTGGTGAACTTGTACGGGCAGATTGTCGGCATTACTTCTTCTAAATACACCAATGCTTACAGCGGTTCTGCTTATGAGGGGCTGGGGTTTGCGATTTCTATCAATGCAGCAATGCCGATTCTAGAAGAGTTGACTTCGCAGGGCTATGTGTCCGGTCGGGTACGCATCGGCATTACGTTCCGGTCGCTGGATATTACAGAGGTACAGGAAGAGTTCCACGAAACTTACCAGCTAAGTGACCGGACACAGGTATCTGGGCTTTGGATTTCTGAAATTGCTGAGGACTGCGATATTTCCAACACAGAATTGCAGGTTGGCGATGTCATTGAACGGGTAAACGGCACGGAAACAGCAGATTATGACCAGCTGAATGCGGTTTTATCTGACTGTAAGGCAGGCGACTCCCTTACTGCGGATTGCTATCGATATGATGAGAATGGGAAAAGATCTTCGTTTACGATTACATTTCAGCTGATGGAAGACCGGTCGGGGAATTTTTAAAATGTGGATTGGAAAACTATGCTCTTAGGAAAAACGGTCTTCCGCATCCGGCAAAAGGGGGTTCCACCCCTGCTTTTGCCTACCAGCATGCTGCAATTGCCCCGTTGCCTTGCCCGAATTTGTAACTTCTTTCATAAAAATAATCCAATTGCGATTTGGCAAGTTTTAAAACTTGCAATTGCAGCTGGAAAAACAGACTGCAAAATTCAATTTGCTTCGCAAACGTGGGCTACTCGCCCACACCTCGGCAGCATTTTTGAAAAACTGCTGCACCGAAAAACTTTTCAATCCGCCTGCGGCGGAAAATCGTTTTCATTCGCTCATTTGCACATCTTTCCAAAATCCTTGACATTTTTCAGGCTTTCGTTTATAATTAAAAATAACCCTGCACACATTGTGCAAAAAATCATAGAAATGAGGAAATTGTAATGCTGACCAATCAGGAAAAAAGCATGGACAAAATCGTTGACCTTTGTAAGTCCAGAGGCTTTGTATATGCCGGTTCTGAAATCTACGGCGGACTTGCCAACACTTGGGATTATGGCCCACTCGGTGTCGAACTGAAAAATAATATCAAACGGGCTTGGTGGCAGAAGTTCGTTCAGGAATGCCCCTATAATGTCGGTCTGGACAGTGCCATTCTGATGAATCCACAGACTTGGGTCGCTTCCGGTCACCTCGGTGGCTTCTCTGACCCGCTCATGGACTGCAAAGCCTGCAAGACTCGCCACAGAGCAGATAACTTGATTGAAGACTTTGACGGTACAAATCCTGCTGGCTGGTCGAATGAAGAAATGATGAACTACATCCGGGAAAAGCAGATTCCGTGTCCAAATTGCGGAAAGTCTGATTTCACTGACATTCGGCAGTTTAACTTGATGTTCAAGACCTTCCAGGGCGTTACAGAAGACTCTAAGTCGGAACTGTATCTGCGTCCGGAAACGGCTCAGGGTATTTTTGTAGACTTCGCAAACATCCAGAGAACCACTCGGAAAAAAGTTCCGTTCGGCGTTGGTCAGATCGGGAAATCTTTCCGGAACGAAATTACACCAGGTAACTTCATCTTCCGTGTTCGGGAATTTGAACAGATGGAACTGGAATTCTTCTGCAAACCAGATACTGACCTCGAATGGTTCCAGTATTGGAGAGGCTACTGCAAGGACTTCCTGCTGAATCTGGGCATCAAGGAAGAAAACTTACGGCTGCGTGACCACGATGCGGAAGAACTCTGCTTCTACTCCAAGGCAACCACGGACTTTGAATATCGCTTTGCATTTGGTTGGGGCGAACTGTGGGGTGTTGCAGACCGTACCAATTACGACCTGACTCAGCACATGAACCACAGCGGCAAGTCTATGGAATACTTCGACCCGGAAGAAAACCGCAAGTATATTCCATATGTCATTGAACCGTCTTTGGGTGTAGAACGTCTGTTCCTGTCCATCGTAACAGAAGCATATGACGAAGAAGTTGTTGACGCAGAAAAGAATGATACTCGTGTTGTCATGCATTTCCATCCGGCACTTGCTCCGTATAAGGCTGCAATCCTGCCGCTGTCTAAGAAGCTGAGTGCTAAGGCTCAGGAAGTCTATGCACAGCTTTCCAAGAAGTTCATGATTGACTTCGATGATACGGGTTCTATCGGTAAGCGGTATCGCCGTCAGGATGAAATCGGTACACCGTTCTGCATCACTTATGACTTCGATACCCTCGAAAAGGATAACTGCGTAACCGTTCGGAATCGGGATACTATGGAACAGGTTCGGATTCCGATTGCAGATTTGGAAGCTTATCTGAGCGAAAAGGTAGCTCTGTAAGCTGTCATTCTTCTAAAATAAAAACAAAAACCGCCTGCTCAACGAATTTTGGTTGAGCAGGCGGTTTTTTAATATTCTGCATTCAAGTTTTCGGTTTCTTTTTCCCCGAAAACGGATTCCTTCATTTCCGACGCAGCTGTTTCAGCTTGTCAAAAAAGTTTTCCCGTTTGCTATGGTTCTTTTCATCCAAAGAATTATCGAAATCTTGCAGCAATTCTTTCTGCTTCTTCGAAAGTTTCTTCGGTACTTCTACATTTACGGTTACATACTGGTCACCACGAGCATCCCGCCGCAGCAGCTTCACACCCTTGCCACGCAGACGGAATTTTGTTCCGCTCTGTGTACCTTCCGGAATGGTATACTTTACATCTCCATCAATGGTCGGCACAGTGATTTCTGCACCCAAAACTGCTTGTGCATAGGTAATCGGAATGTCACAGTAAATATCGCTGCCCTCCCGTTCAAACAACGGATGGGACATCATTTCTACTGTTACATAAACATCACCAGCAGAACCACCGTTCAAGCCAGCATCGCCCTTGCCGCTAATACGGATGGTTTCGCCATCATTGATGCCTGCCGGAATATTCAATTCCAGATTCGCAGTCGAACGAATCCGTCCGCTGCCTTTACACTTGCTGCACGGGTTGGTAACGATTTCACCCCGTCCGCCACAACGGCTACATACACGGGTGCTCGAAATGACACCAAATGGTGTCCGCTGGTTGGTCTTGACACTGCCTCGGCCATTACATTCCGGACAAACCTGCTTTTTTGTGTTGCTGTCTGCACCTGTTCCGTGACACTGTGGACAAGCATCCATATGTGCAAAGCTGATGGTTTTCTTTACACCCTGACAAGCTTCCATAAAGCTAATTCGAACATTGCTGTGAATATCGCCACCCCGTCTTGGTGCGTTTGCATTTGCTGCGGCACTTCTTCCACCGCCGCCAAAGCCGCCGAATCCACCGAAAATGCTCTCGAAAATATCGCCCATGTCGCCAAAGCCGCCGAAATCACCTGCTCCGCCGCCAGCTCCGGCAAAGTTCGGGTCTACACCAGCATGCCCAAACTGGTCATACCGTGCCCGTTTGTCTGCATCTGACAAAACACCATATGCTTCGTTGACTTCCTTAAACTTTGCCTCTGCTTCTTTATCCCCTGGGTGAAGATCCGGATGGTATTTTCTCGCCATGGTCTTAAAGGCTTTTTTGATTTCCTCTTCCGAAGCACCCTTCTGCAATCCCAGCACTTCGTAATAATCCCGTTTTTCTTCTGCCATCGTCCCCAGCTCCTTCCATTCTATTCTTGATACTCCAGTTCAAATATATCTGCTATTTAAAATCTGCAATTTCTAAATTTCGCCAAAAACACAACATGCGGGACGAATGCTGTGTATCCGTCCCGTATGCCGTTCGTTTTTTCACGTTTCTGTGAAATTAAACTTCCTTATAATCTGCGTCAATGACATCATCATCGCCGCCATTGTTTGTGCTGCCATTGTCAGCTTCGCCAGTTGCTGCACCGCCCATATCCGGATTACCCTGTGCACCGCCTGCCTGCTGATACAGCTTAGAAGACAGGTCATACAGAGCCTTCTGGAGGTCTTCACTCTTCTGCTTGATCAGAGCAGTATCCGTTCCCTTCAGAGCTTCCTTCAGGTCGTTGCACTTGCTCTCTACGTCAGCCTTTTCAGAAGCCGGAACTTTGTCGCCCAGTTCTTCCAAAGTGCTTTCGCACTGCATTACCATATTTTCAGCGTTGTTCTTGGTGTCAACCTCGTCCTTCCGCTTCTTGTCTTCTTCTGCATAAGCTTCTGCTTCCTTAACAGCCTTGTCGATGTCTTCCTTGGACATATTGGTAGAAGAAGTAATGGTGATGTTCTGTTCCTTGCCAGTACCCAAATCCTTTGCGGAAACGTGTACGATGCCGTTTGCGTCAATATCGAACGTAACTTCGATTTGCGGAACACCACGCCGAGCCGGTGCGATACCATCCAGACGGAATGTACCCAGCTGCTTGTTATCCTTTGCAAATTCCCGTTCGCCCTGCAGAACGTTGATATCTACGGCTGTCTGGTTATCCGCAGCAGTCGAGAAAATCTGACTCTTCTTGGTCGGGATCGTGGTATTTCTTTCAATAATCTTGGTGCAAACACCGCCCATGGTTTCCAGACCCAAAGACAACGGCGTTACATCCAACAGCAGCAGACCATCCTTGACATCACCGCCGAGAACGCCGCCCTGATAAGCAGCACCCAATGCAACACATTCATCCGGATTAATGCCCTTGAACGGTTCTTTGCCCAGCATCCGGCGAACGGCTTCCTGTACAGCCGGGATTCTGGAGGAACCGCCGACCATGAGAACCTTGTTGATCTCACCGATGGAGAGACCGGAGTCGCTCAGTGCCTGACGAA
>OHEF01000375.1_pt1 | contig 24312 bp, 30 predicted proteins | sample 1567171 | NCBI WGS metagenome assembly OHEF01 (sample SAMEA3879576, study PRJEB24766) | human gut metagenome | biome: human-associated habitat; feature: feces | place: USA | collected 1985/1987
ATTTATGCAAGAAAATAGGGAAAAGAGTATGTCAAGGAATAGGAAATACTGTTATTTAGACTAATTCTAAATAAGGAAAAAGCAACCAGGAATAACTGTACATTGGCTTTTGTGTTACTACAAGCAAATAAAAGTGTATCATGGAGTATATAAGCATTTTTGTGAGTAGAAATTATGTGTTATATGCAAAAGCAAATGGATGTCTTGTAAATAGGCATGCGTACAAATGCTATGCGCAGAGGTATGTGTGTATCCTCGACACCTCGCACTCCCCTACTCTCAAACCTTTTCCCAAACTCCCCTACTTCTCATCTATTCCCTTTGTTCATGCGGTTTTTGGAGTGGTTGGTAACCTCTTTTTCGTTTTCTTTTGTCTATATACTTATACTATCTTCTTCGTTGGTGGTGTATAATGATTGTTTTTAAAATGGTATCTATTCGCTGGAGCGCGAATGTACGATACCATTTTAGGAGCTATAAAACCAACAATAACCATTTTTCCTATATATAGTATATATACTATATATAGGAACTTTCAATGTATCGTAACTATCCTATACACTTGTGTGGTGATATATCCTTAGAGTGGTGTGTTCCTGTAGTTTAAAGTAGCTTCCATTCCCTCAAAACATATGAAGCCAAATAAGACGATTTAAGGCACTTTCTTTTAGTGGGTGGTACTTCTATACCATTTTAATGAGAAAGTGCCAGGAAAACGATAATAGATAGGTTATGCGGGGTATTTTGTTTATCCAGGGTATCTTTAGGGACTGTTTAAGGAATCTCCATATAAAGCCTGCGTCTCTAATACCTCACAAGATAAAACTTCCAAACAGTTCCCTTATAGGGATTCTGAAAGAATGTGCTCATATTTATCTCTTTGATAATCAATAAGTTATAGCACATATATCAGGATATACAGGTATTTATGCTGATAATGAGTGTTCTTATTGCTATAATTCTGCTTCTCTATATATACAGGATTTTTGTTTTTGCTTCCATATAGCTTTTTCTTTATAGAGGGTGGGGGTATTTGTTTTTCTGCATATAGTTTTTCTTTGTTGATTTTTGGATGTGGGTATATGCGGGAATTTGGTTTTTCTTTCCTATAGGGGAAATTTTGTGGGGTTGTCCATACCTATTCTTTTTCGGAAGGGGGGTCGGCTAAAGCCGCCTTTTAACCCCTTCCGAGAGGGAATCGCTGCGCTCAATACATCAAAATGACAATTTGTAAAACCAAACAAAACAATTCCTATCAAAATGATATGATAAAAATGAAGATTTTCAAACTCCAAACCCTATAAGGGGGTAGGCAAAATTGAAAAATTGCAAATGTCTCATTTTTAAATAATTGAAAATTTTGGTTGGTTTTAGGATGGCACAAATTCACCTCTTTTTAAATTTTGACTATTTGCAAACTTTTTGTATGTATATTCTTTCAAAATGATAATAGGAAATTGTTAAAATCAGTCCAAAATGTAAGAATATATTATTACAAATCACAGGATTCTTCCTACTTCCGAGTAGTATCTATAGACACATTTGTAGTGATAAAATAGGTGTTGTTTCTTCTGATGAGAGCAAATCCTCCTATTTTAACAGGTGGTAACACTTTTGCTGCCTATTTGTAAAGTTATATTCTTACATTTTTAAAAAGGTAATTAACATTTGGGTAAAATGATACTGATTTTGGGGTAGGAGGACTTATTGTATATTTTTTAAATGAGTATTAAAAATCGGTTTTTGGTAATTTTTTGAAGATAATATATTAAATATCAACCATTTATAAATTTTCATTCTTTGAGTACCCTCTATATGCAAAAAAGTTTGACTTATTGTAATTTTTACATGGAAAATAGGCTTTGTTTGCCATAGTATAGTATTACATTTTCAAGAAAAATGATTTTAACATTTCCAGCAATACTATACTATGGGAAGATCACTGCATCTTGGAATAGTATTCCAGAAACTTGTTCAAGATATGCAGTTGTCCTGCCGGAGTTACCATAGGTGTCGATACGGTTATCGTACTTCCGTTTGGTTTCGTTATAACTCTTTTCTTTATTTCAAACAACCCTGCTTCTACATAGCGTTGCATGGGCTGATTATAGTATTCTCCTTTTGTTCCCAGATAACCTTTCTTCCTTAGCCATTTGAACAGCCTGTTCTGTCCTATCTCCATTCCATTTTGACAGATTATCTTTGCAAGCTCCGCAACAAGACAGGATCGTTTGGATTCGGTTACAGCCATTGCAAAGATTACTTTGGGTAAATCCTCCTCTATCTGGTTCTCCAAGTTTTTGTTTTCTTCTGTGAGCTGCCTTGTCTGTTCTTTTAGAGCCTGTCTTTCCTTTTCTTCTTGAATCCATATCTCCGCACGCTTGATCGGATCGACTTCCATGTAAGACGGAGAAGAAAGTGCTTGTATTGTTTGTTTCATTTCATTGAAAGCGTTGATGTAATCCATCTTAAACCGAATTGCTTTTTCTCCAGTAAAACCCATAACAAGAAGTGTAAATCCCGTTTCTGTCATTACATAAAACTTTCTTTTCTTCGAACCTCCATTGGGTAACTCTACATCTTCTTCCGATAACGCAAAATTGCGTTTTTGTTCATTTTCAGATAGTTTCGGGAAAACATCTTCTATTGCTCTGATTACGTCAGAATGTCTTTTCCCAAATTTCATAGCAACAAGTTTGCTGTTTGTTAATACTTGATTTTCTTTTCTGTAAACTAACTCGTTCATAATTTTGTATTTTAATTGTATTTATAGGCAAAAAGAAAACGGCTTTGCCTTTCCCGGTTGCAAATCATATCAAGAAGTACAATAGGCTTCTTTAATATTGGGAAGGCGAAAGCCGTTTAAATATGAATAGAACGGTTGTTGGTTTTCTATATTTACGAAACCTACTATACTTACATTAATATGATTTGCACTGCAAATATAGTAAAGTTTTCGTTTCTGAATTTAGGTTTTCACCAAAAAGATAGAAAACTGTTAATCCAATTTTCCTTCGGTGAGTTTACATTCTTTGACGATTTTCTCGATTTCATCTTCGTAATCGTCTATTTCTCCTACAAGATGTTCCGTTTCTTCGTTGTAAGGAATACAATATCTTCTGTCTAAACCACCTTCTATAGTGTAAATACACTCTTGATTGCGAGGATTGATATGAGAAAAGAATGCTATAGACCAAGCACTTTCTTTGTTATTCCTTACAAGCACCTTGTCGAAAGGTTGGAAATAGTAAACGTATTTCTTTCTTGGAAGAGAATAATGTCGGTGCTTTTTGTGATTCTCTTGGTTCCAGATATCTATCTCGACTTCTGTAGCAAGACGATTAATAGGAGAAATTCTGTTACCATCTATATTCATCATGAAAGAACCATCATCAGATATTATTCCAAATTCATTCAGATGTTCGTTATAACCTACCATCCCAGCTTCAAAGGGAGATTCTATTGTAGTCGCATAAGGATCAAAATCTTCCCATGAATTCCATAAAGAGGGAAACAATACACAGTTTCCATTTTCATACAGTCTCCCAAATTCGTCCAGTTTCAATATTAAGTTTCTATCTAAAGACAAAACTTTCAAAAAGATATTACCTTCTTTGTCTACTCTGTCCAAAAGGACATCTCCATGTGTGATAGAGTAAAGTTTAGTGTATTGTTCACACTCTTTGAGCAAACCTGCTATGTTTATTAATTTTCCCATGATTTTTATTGTTTGTTGTTAGACTTCAATTTATCCGCTCTTTTCTGCAAACTATCAGCCAGTTCCTCAAAGGCGATGTTAATCAAATCACAGTCTTTAGATGTTCGGATTTTGTCTGATACGCCGGCTGATTCAATAAGTATTTCTACATTATTGGCAAAGGTTTCTAACGCCAATATCTTTGCTTCTCTCTTATTCATATTTCTTATTGTTTGCTGTTGTTCCACTTCGCGTTATCCGGTATTATATCTCTAAAGCATTTCGGCACATCACCTTGATACCACCAATCATTAGATATCACCTTTTCACCAGAGTTTTTAATGGCTTCCATCGTCCTACCGCCAAAACCCATAAATCGTCTTGTCATGTTATTTGTATTAGGAACGAATGGGTTGGCAATGTATGAGGTTCCATCTATAATTAGCCAATTGGGATCGTTTTTGTGCTGTTCATACATTCTTATCCAGAATGCACAATGATAGCAGACACCGTCTCTTTCCATAATTGAACGAATATCACATTTGGCAAAATGTTCCGGATTCATATCATGGATTTTATTTTGTCCCGATCCATCTTCTTGTCCGCACTTAGGACATGTCTTTTTCTTCGTTTCCATATTGTTTATGCTGTTTTTAAGGTAATAGATCATCTAAATAAGCCCATGATTCCATTTCATAAAATCTGTATAAAATACATCCTGGACGGCTGGATACAAAAACTTTGTTCTCTTCCAACACACCCATAACAGGAAAGCGTTTCGTCATCCCCACCTTTTTAGGGATAAATATAGCAAGACGATAGCATTCTGGAATTATTGTTATGGGGTGCCACACGCTGCCTATGCGCCAGCTTGCACCAGCTTTGAAGGCTTTTTGTAATTCTACTGCCATGCCTTTACCTGTCCAGATATCATGATCTTTTTCTTGATAAGACTTTGCTGCTTTTTCAATATCTTCTCTTTCCATTTTTCTTTTGTTAAATTAATATCTTTCGCGAAGTGAATTATTGTTCTGTCTCTAAACTCTCTGCAAGTTCTTAAAGAGAACCTCGTACAAAGGCTGTTGTTTCATCACTACATCGACTTAAGAAATTCAACAATGTGCTCTGAATATTGTACCATTCATTTAACTCCTGCTGTAAATATTCTTTTTCATTCATATCTATTTGAATTTCATCTTTTCCAATGCTTCTATCTGTTTTTTCAAAGAAGCGATCTTTTTTAATCTCATCTTCTCGGCTCTTTCCATAGCTTGTTCTCTTGTCCTAAAGCATTCCTTACCTAAAGAATAACTTGGAAACCCTCCTTTCTCGTATGCCCTTATATATCCATTTCCATGATCTTGTATTTTCACTTCTTTTTCCAATATGCCTTTTGTTAAGGCATATTTAGTTATAAAAACTTTTTCCATATTCTATTATTTTTGAATGGTATATCGTTCACACTTTCTCTTCATATTGTTTATGATGAACCTTCTCTCTGTCAGTGTAGTAATCTCTTTCTATCAAGTCCATAAGTTCGGACATGCTTTCAGAATTATCGTCAGATGATTTTCCTTTGAAGAAATACCTCATATAGTCTGACAATTGATTGGCTGCATTGCGAAAAGCCTTTTCTTTTTCCTTCCATTCATCAGTAGGAACAAACCCTCTTTCCTTGAAATGGACCATGTACAGATCAAGATAATAGACAGACAAGTCCGCCATATTAAGTGACAAATTGAGTGTTTTTGCAGCCCAAGAAACAAGAGATTTTTCCATATTCTGTTCTTGGTAATAAAACTTGTCTTTGGATTTTATATAGTCCATTTCTTCCTGGAGCTTTAATCTTTTTTGGTTCAAATATGTGATTTTAGCCCAGTTCCGCATACTTCTTGCTTTACTGATTTCTCTTTGAATTTCCCTTAATTCAATAGAGACTTCTGTTTTTGTTCTATCTTTCGTTTCCATATTTTGTTGTTTTTGAGATGATTATATTATTCTACATCGAAAAGTTGATCTAATACCAGTAATTCTGCATTCATATTTTCGTCTTTTGGGAAACGAACTTTTATATTTCCAAACTTAGATGTCTTGAATAAGATGTAAGGATTTCTATCCTCGGCAGTTACCGGTTTGTATTCTCTGATCTCTGACATTTTGAGATACCAGTCACCTATTTTTACGAATTTGGGGAATACAGAACAAAGATACTGTTTTACAGGAGACATGTCTTTGTTCTCTTTAAAAGGAATGATTTCTTCTTTTCCTCTTATTCTGATTGAAAGAAAAGGACGAATGTTATCTGTTTCATTTTGAAACTTGAAGCCTGTTACAGCTTGTTTGGATAATCTTCTTCCCATTAAGATAAAATAGCTCATTGCGGTAAAATTTACAGTAGTAAAACAAAAACCGGCGGAAGTCTTGTGCGGAACATTCCGCCAGGAAACTTAAAATATGAAAAGATTAACAGGTTTCTTCTCTTGTACCAAGAAGGTGTTCGTTTCCTTCGTACGGAACACAATGATCCCACAGTCCTCCTAAACAGCGGTGCTTATGGGATTCCATGTCAAAATAAGAATAAAAATCAATTGACCACACAGTAAAACAATCGTTGATTGATGCCATGTCTTTTACAAGAACTTTCTGAAATGGCTGAAATTTCGTAACTGCCGGCACAGCTTTGTAAATAGGTAAGATAAGTTTACCTTCTATCCATAAAGGAACGAGATTCCTTGTGAAGAATTTGGGATCATTCACATTCACTTCTTCTTTTGAAAGGTCTACTTCTTCAAGTTCGTACACCTGATCTTCCAACATCCAACTATGGAACACAGAGTCTTTCTGTGTCTTCAAAGAAATACATACTTCATCTATCTTTTCGATACAAAAGAACTTGCCACATAATTTTTTCATGTTATTTGTGAATGCAAAAGGTCCTTCGACAGTCACAGAACCATTTTCTGTTTTGTTACTGTTGTACCAGTCAAGAGATTTGACCTTAACAATGTCACCTACTTTAAATTTCGTCTCTTTCATCGTTTTCTTCTTTTTCGTTATCACTAATATTTCCATTATCATCTTCTTTAAATAGTTGTTTTATGTTCACGCCTAAAAATTTTGCTATTCTAATCAATGTATCCATAGTAGGATTCCCGTTCACGATAGAATAAAACGATTGCCGAGTTATTCCTAACTTTTCGGACATTTCATTGACTGAAATGCCTTTTTCAAGCATGACTTCACGTATCCTTAATTTATTCTCCTTCATTTTTGATTATTTTTCTGTTGCAAATGTAATAGTTTATTCTTACATGTCAAAATATATTCTTACATTTTCTTCAAAATATTTTTAGTGTAAGAATAACACTTGTTATCAAAATAGTCAATATCAAGATGTAAAACTCATTCTCATAAGTGCAATATTTCGCCATTGCATCTATGAGAAGATATATCATGACCGACCGTATCATACCAGATTCTATTTTTCTTTCCTTTTGTTCCATTCCTTTAAAAATTCTTCCACACTCACAATCTTATCCCCTGGTAAGATTTGATCTTTCGTTATTCCGTAGTACAAATCACCTTCTATCTTTATATAGTCAGCATGGTTTTCCATTGCCTGTGAACAGTACAAAGGCTTAAAGCCAGCATCAGCCAGGATAATACAACTCTCATATTTCCTGTTTTTAATCACAAAATCTTTTCCTTTTCTTTTCATGTCGTAAAATTATATTCTGACAGCAAAGGTAAATGTAAGAATATGTTATTACAAACCACAAGAAGAAGTTTAACATATGTTAATGTATTTGCGATTGAAAGAGCTTACATCTATTTTTGAAGAAAAAATAAAGTCATGACATATCAAGAACGTTTAGAAGCAGCTATCAAAAAGCTACAAAAGGTCTATCCTAATGCAACGGTAGAACAAACTATTGATCAGAATGGGAATGCCATTTGGCAAACAACCATTCCAGGAGAGAAGATCATTGAAAGCATGAACGTAAATGCTTTGGAAATTGTAGTCAACAACCTTTATGAAGCCTATCGGGTAAAGGTTGGGGCGAAGAAATAGTAAATCGAACTTATTTGTCATATTAAGTTAATCAATGACATTGCGGTTAAACAGTTTTGAGAAGGGGTGCTTGCGAAAGTGCTCCTTTTCTTTTATCTTTGAAGCGGTTAATTAACTCAAAAACAATTTATCATGAACAAAATTTTATTGACATTGGCTTTTCTGTTCTCCTATGTCGCCTGTATTTTTGCACAAGGGGAACTGCCGGAAGAAACAGTTGATTACGCTGCAAATTTCGCTACTTTTGCAGGAGTAGTGGGTGTTACAGCAGTCGTAACCGAATTTATCAAGAAACTTTTCAAAGTAGAACCTTCCGAATGGGTACAACGGATCATCTCTTGGGTGATCGGTATCGGACTTGGAATGTTTGCCTGGGGATTCAATCTTGGAATGTTTGAAGGTCTGGATTGGTGGCAAGCACTCTTATGGGGATTTGGAGCAGGATTAGCATCGAACGGCGTTTTTGATTCCGGACTTATCGAATGGCTGTTTGGATTGTTACCAAGAAAAAGGAATAATCTTCTTCATCACACTTTTTGTTTTTATTGGTTCAGGCGGAGCGAAAGTTCCGCCTTTATTATACTATACAGGTGATTATATACCACTTTACACCACAAATATAAGAAATTGTTTATATATAAATAATAATTCCTACATTTGTGTCATGAGATTAGTCGAACAACATACAATCAAGCCAAGTTCTGTTTATTACAATGAACTTTATGATCTATTGCATAAGTGTAAAAACTTATACAATAAAGGATTGTATGTTGTTAGACAACACTATTTTCAATACAAGGATGATAATACTGTAAAATACAAATACCCAAACTACTATTCTCTTGAAAAGAAACTAAGAGCAGAAAATGATGTTGACTATCGTGCTTTACCAACACCAGTTGCTCAACAAGTGTTGATGATGGTTGATAGAAACTTTAAATCTTTCTTCAATCTTTTAAATAAAAAGAATAGAGGCGAGTATTCTGAATTTGTTAGAATACCTAAGTATCTTAACAAAGATGGTTTGTTTACTGCTGTTTTTACAACAATCGCTTTTTCTCAAAAATGGATAAAACAAGGTATTGTTAAGTTACCAAAACAGTTTTCTTTTACAACAAGAACCAATAAACAAAATATTCAACAACTTAGGTTCATTCCTAAGAATGGGTATATTGTTCTTGAAATAGTTTACAATAAGAAGGAAAAAGATCTTATGCCCGATAATGGGAACTACCTTGGTATCGACATAGGATTAGATAATTTAGCCTCTTGTGTATCCAACAACGGTTCTTGTTTTATCATCAATGGTAGACCACTGAAGTCTATTAACCAGTATTATAATAAAAAATTAGCATTCTTAAAATCTAAATTAAAAGATAATAAACATACTTCAAAACAAATCAGATCATTAACCAACAAAAGGAATAACAAGATCAAAGATTATCTTCACAAAGCGAGTAGGATATTGATTAATCACGTAGTTTCCAATGGTATTAATACGATCATAATCGGTCATAACAAATGCTGGAAACAAGAGATCAATATCGGAAAACGAAATAATCAGAACTTTGTTTCTATTCCTTTTAATGTGTTTATCTCAATGATATCTTATAAAGCGACATTAGAAGGTATTAATGTTAAGATTGTTGAAGAATCTTATACTTCAAAATGTAGCTTTTTGGATAATGAACGGATTTGTAAACATGAATCCTACGAAGGAAGAAGGATCAAACGAGGATTGTTTAAAACTTCTTCTGGTAGTATTATTAATGCTGATATCAATGGTGCTTTTAACATCATTAGAAAATCAGAAAAAGAATCCTTTGATGTAACGATGTTACCAAAAGGTAGAGGGTTTTGGTGGAACCCGGTACGGATTTCCGTATAAATGTGTACTATTTTACGCTTTTAATGTAAAGTAGTATATAATCACCCTATACATTAATATATACAGTTATGACAATAGACGAAAAATATACAAAACTGAAAAGCATTTTCTTTAAAGATTTTGTAGTAGTGGCAGAGAACTACAATTGCCGAGGAACTAATATCCCAGCAAGTAAAATGACAAAGAGTAATACAACAGGGCTGAAAGTCTTATATTGGGGAGACGGAACGATCAACATGGCAGAATACCTACATTATTTATATGTAGAAGCTGTGCTGGGGGATAAATCTTGTGTAGATAAAATTTACTGGTGTCTGAAATCAATAGAAAGACTTTCTTTGAGTGTCTATGAGGATGAAAAGATGAAGAATCCAAAAGTATATTTTAAATACGAGCCTGGATTCTTCCTTAGAGACGACATATCGGTAAACTCAAAAGACCTTTTTGATGCTTACAAAATAGAAAGCGGTTACTCGAAAGGTATCGAACTTGAAAATGAAGACCCCTGTTTTTCTCCTTTTGTCTCACAAGACCAAATTTGGAACTTGCTTCCATCTCTTGCATTAATAGCGGAGGGATGGGGAGAGCACAAAACAGGTATTTTGGCAAAAGAAATACTTAAAAACATTCTTTCTTATGTTTCTGATCACGGTCATACCATTTACAACCCCTATCACAGTGCATTGAAGCATTTTTGGACGTATCTTCCTTCTATGAATACAGAAAAAGTAAAACCATGGGATAGGGTTAATGACAGGAATATTCATTTGAAATACACAATCAAAGTAAAAAGAGGTGCTAACAGCTGGTATTTTGCTTATGGATTCAGAAAAACGCTCAAAAAATTCATTCCAGAAGCTAAATTGAACAGCTTTCTGACTTTTTTGTACGGTTTATGGTATATTCCGTTCATTTTTCTTGCTGATAGGGTATATTTCCCTATTGTTACCCGGTTCGGAGTAAAAAGAAAGGACAACTCCTATTACTGCATGTCATCTGCCGGTGATGTTTGGTATTCAGGAAGGAAAAGCTATCTCAAAAGGGTATGCAAGAAGTTCAACAAGGATAAGGAATATACCTTTCCCGCGCTTGCAGAGTGCATGAAACAAGAAAAATGGCAATATCTGAACCTGGAAGAAATAGAAAAATGGCTGAATAAGTATGAATTTGACGAAAAATCACTTGAATCACCAGTGAAATTTCTAACTTTGTACTGTTACTTGAAGTTGTCCAAACAATCAATTGCTTAAAATCTTAGCCACAGTGTTTTACCCCGTCTTTCTTCTTTTGAGAGGCGGGGATTTTTATTTCCATTCACAAAAGTGTAAGAATATACTATTACATTTTCATATAAATTAACCTATAAGGCTTCGTTTTTGTACAAAATGATGTTACTTTTGCGACATATTCAAGTAACAAAAACAAATAGAATTATGAAACCTTTCAATTTAGAAGAAGCAAAAGTAGGCAAACCCGTCTGCACAAGAAATGGTAGGAGAGTGGAAATCATTTCTTTTGAAAATCCGAGCAACAACAACTATCCTATTTTGGCAAAAGTATTTTTCGGTAAAGATGATTATGAAGAATTTACCTTTACAGAAAGTGGAACGTTTTTCGTTGCTGGTAAAGAATCTGAAGCAGATTTAATGATGACAGAAGATGAAACGGAAATAGAAATCCCTTCACTCTGGGCACAATCTTGTACAGAAGAAAACACAAAGATCAATTATACAATCAAAAACTAATAGAAGATATGGAAGTAAAGATGACGGAAAGACAAGCGTTGCTTTATGAAGCGAGAAAGAAAAAGCTGTTTAGGGCTTTTATTATGACCTGTATGTGGGGAGGGTTTGGGCTTTATTACACCGGTAAACCCATTATCGCATCCATCCTGACCATCTGTACCCTGTACAATCTTTTAGGAGCTGCAATCACCTTATTTAAGGTCGATCTGGTAAATTGTGTTGAACACCTACTTTGGTTTACCGGATTTTGGATTTTCTCAATCCTGATAGCGGTTCCTTTGGCAAAGGATACAAACAACAATATCAAACGTGAAATCATTAAAAACAACAAATAACATGAAAAGAGTAATTTTTATCAGTGCATTATTTACACTTATTTCGATGTGTGGATGCAAGCAGGAAGCCTCTAAAGAATCAGAAATTACCAAAGAGCAAGAAACCTCCAAAGAATTGAACATCTATCAAATTATGGATATTCAATTTAAAATATTGGATGCTTCTTCTAAAGATTTTTTGGTTGAAGAAGCTGATAAACTCATTCCAAAAGAAGCCTACAGCGAAAGGGTTGCTATAGAGACTGGAGGAAAAGCTATAAAATATAGCCTCAATACAGGTTATAAATTAAGTGTAAACGAGGTTTTTGATGAAAAATCAGGGATAGTTCCTTATACAAGTCTCGAAGCAAAGTTCGATATTTATGATATGGAAGATACAAAAACCTTTATAGATGGGATTCTGGATTATCTGAAAGAAAAGAAAAGGTTAAAGAAAGAAGGGATATCCGAGGTTGTAGATAAACCAGATTACAAACTTATTGCCCTTATTTGGGACGGTGGATTCAGTTCAATTGAAATGAAACAAAACGGAGCAATTGGATTTGACATTATCTTTATCAACTATTACGACATGAACAAACAAAATAAAAAGTAAGGATATGGAAAAGGTGGTCACATATTACTTAGACAGAAAGGGTAGGGTGTTCTTACTATTTACTTGGAATGGAAAGGCTTTAGATGCTTTTAAGTCAGGTTTCTTCCCTAAAGATATGCCTGTAGAAATGATTCCTAAAGAAGAAAACATATCTGGTGAGAACCTCCTTATGGTAGAATACTTACCAGGAAGAAAAATCCTACTAAGAGTGGGAGATGGCATTTTAAGAAGCTACGAATGGAAAGGTGTCAAGAAAATGTATAGAGATAAAAACTATACAAAACAAAACACCTTCTTCCAGCAGAAAAATTGGAAGAAGATAAACAACCCTGTAAAAATAGAAAAGATAATAGCTATAAGAGAAAAAGGTAAAACAAAAGTAAAACCTGGCATGATAAGAGTTACTGAATATCGTCCAAAATTTGTATCTTTGAAGCAAAGAGTAGAAAACGAAAACAAAGATTTGGAATTTTAATCATAGTATATGTGTAAATTAAGTTCTGATCATCAAAAAAGGGTAGGAACTATTGTGAAATACCTTCCTACCCAAATCTTCAAAAGCAGATATAGTGTGTTAAAATCATAATCTTTACCAAAGCCTCAACAGTTTCTTCAAATTCTTAAGTGATTATGCACCAGTTTACACCAGTACATTTTGACGCTTCACAGCTCCGGCTACTGCCGACAACTCCACATCCTCTTCCCGGTTCACTACCGGTGTTTTGTTAATATTTTCTTGGCTTAGAAGATTCTGTTTTTCTAAGCCGAACTTTTTGATATTATTAGCTGCAAGTAAATCACGATCATTGACGGAACCACATTCAGGGCAAGTCCATACACGATCCGATAACTTAAGATCACGATGTATGTATCCACATCCGCACATCTTAGAACTCGGCTCAAATCTTCCAATCCGAATTAAATTAACACCGCGCCAATCCGATTTATATTGCAACATCCTGAAGAACTCGCTCCATGATGCAGAAGCAATACCCTTAGCAAGGCAATGATTTTTCAGCATACCTCCTACATTAAGGTCTTCTATGATAATAGTTTGGTTCTCACTTACTATCTTCTTACTGACCTTATGTAAGAAATCTTGTCTACGGTTTCGAATCCGTTCATGACAGACGGCAACATCATGTTTTGCCTTCTTCCATCTATTGCTTCCCTTATGTTTGCGACTGAACCTTCTTTGCAAGCATCCTAATCTTTTCTGCGCAGATTCAAAATACTTCGGATTACTAAAAACCTGCCCATTGGAAAGAACAGCGAAATCCTTGATCCCTACATCGATCCCTACTGTCGTATCGGAATCGATAACAAACTTGTCAGGATTAGGGATACCGTCATCTATTAAGACACTTGCATAGAACTTACCGGTTGATGATTTAGATATTGTTATCGTGCCAATCTTTCCTTCAAAGGACCGATTGGCAAAAAACTTTATCCAACCAATGATAGGAATCTTAACTCTGTTGTTTTCAAAATCAATCTTAACAGAGTTGATATTCTTAAAAACGTTTTTGTTTCTATGTTTGGATTTGAATTTTGGGAAACCGGTATGTTCTCTAAAGAATTTGGTGAAGGCACTATCCATACAGCGGATAGATTGTTGCAAGCATTCATTAGATACTTCATTTAACCAGAGATGGTTATCATCTTTTTTGAGTAACGTTAGCTGCTTGCATAAGTCAACCGCTGACAAAGATCGTTTTTCACCCTGATAAGTTTTAATTTTCAGATCAAGAGCCCAATTATAGACATACCTACAACAGCCAAATGTCTTCTCCATTTGGACAATCTGTTCCGGTGTAGGATCTAATCTATATTTGTAACCTTTAATCATTTCCTTATCAGTTTTATGATACAAAATTATCTTATTAAAATAAGACACATACTATTTTACTTTATGTTTTACAACATTATTGATATAAAGTTGTATATAGTTACCTTTTACTATTCGATGGATGGGTAGCGGTCAAATTGATTTGCTACCCATTTTTCATTTACATGTTCCTTTTTTAATGCCATCATTTCCCCTCCATTTCCTTATCCAAATGATTTTCCCATAACCACCACAGCCTTAGAACCTTACAACAACAAAATGTTGTTTTCAGTTTCTATATGTAATTTCATAATAAACCCATTACGATTTATCTTTTCAGCTAAATCTTTATTATGATTTTACATCTAAAGATAAATCTTGTAGATATAGAAATCATAATAAAATGGGTTATTGTGAAATCTTGCGTTTCACAAAAAGCTGTCGCTTGTTTGTGAGAACGGATTTGATCTCCAAATCCTATTAAGTAGGGATAAGAATAAAAGGAAAGAATAATGATATTTGCAAAAAGAATAAAAATGATACTTCTACTAAGAAAAATAGGAAAGTGAAAACAAAAATGAATGACATCCTATTAAAAAAGAAGAATAGAAAAAACGCGCATACACGTAAAAGAAACAGAAATCAAGACAAAGGGATGGTGGTGGGGAAGAAACCCCTACGGGCGCGCGTGAGCGAAGCGAGGCGTGCGAACGGGTGGATGCGACATGATTTGCAAAAAAATACAATTGTTGAAATTTTGTGGAGACAAAATCTTTGTGTATCTTTGTGGTACAAGAAACAATTTGTGAAAATTGTTTTGTATGCACGGCTAAGATGCTAAATAGAGTTAAAAATACAGATAAATTTTTCTTATCTTATTTAAACCTAATTGCAAAAATGTATTTTTGCTCTTGTAAATTTAAAAATAACGGTAATCATGCAATTAGGAAAAGAATCCAAAAACAAACATAACAGAGAATTTTTCATAGAAGTCCAAATGATAAGATGGGCTTATGAGACTGAATTAAAGAAAGGTAAAGTTAAAAGGAATATTACTTTTAATCAATTACATTCTATCGTTAATAGACATTTCCCAATAGGAAGAGTTCGTCTTGCTTCAATTTTAGAAGACAACCGTACCCTTATAAAACTTGAAGATGAAAAACTAAAATTCATAAATAGACACAATGCTTACTTTCTTGTTGAGAAGTTCCCTACCATTTTTGCAGATTTATCTCAATTGAGAAGGACTTTCTATCTGAAAGATAAGAATTTGAGATGTGATTTTGTATTCATAGCTTTTCTTATTTATGCGGAGATGAAAAGAAGGCATTTTTCTTTAGCCTCTCATGAGAACAATCTTCTTGTTGAAAATGGAGAAATCCGTTATGGGAGAAAATTTTCTTCTATTTCTTTTATGTCACAAAAGACAATGGCGAAAGAGTTAGGTTGGTCTACTTCTAAGGTAGCTCAACAGATAAAAAAGATAAAAAGACTTTTCGGATCGAAATCTTATACTTCTGATACACAAATGGAAAGACAAAGAAGGAAATACCCCAATTCCCAATCCTATTCTTTGAATTTGCCTCCTTTAGAGGACATGGAAGCTATTGTAAACAGAAAAATGATAGCTTTGTCCAGGCTAAAGAAAAATGCTTTTAGAAAGAAAATGGATAAATCTGAATGGACGCATGTAAGGAATTGCATCAAAAGAAAAAACAGTAATCGTTATAGATTTATGTATAATACGCAACACTGTAATTCTGACTGCTATCTTGAAACTATAGGTACAATAAACAAGATAGACAGATTGCAAGATAAAGGTAAATACAAGTCTGCTCAATTCTTTTTAAAACTGTTGACCGGAGATGGAATGGTAAATCAAAAAAGAGTTGTTCCTACTTTTATTATAGATAAATTCAAAAAGGTATTAAAGAAACCTAAAGCGTTGGAGGCAGCTTGATCATGGAAAAGATTTTAATTGAAGTTGATGGAATTATCCATACTTTCGAAAGCATCAAGGAAGCCGCAAAGTATAAGGTTGAGTTTCTTGAACAAATGGAGTTGTCTTTGGATGAAAGCTCTGATCAAAGAATTTGTAAGTATAATTTAATCAAGAATAAGTTTGTAAACAATCCTAATAAGTTTTGGGACAGACATGTAAAAGGTTGTTCTATTGCAGATATAGAAGAGCTTTTAATAGATTTATGTGTAGCGGAGGTTGATATAGACGAATATTTTGTTTGTGCGAAGCAAGATAAGAAAAAGCGTGGATTTTGTGGAATAGCAAATTACAAAAATCTTTGTGAGATGCTTGAAGAAGATGAGGACGATTTTTCAGATGAAAATGATATTAATGAAGACATGTTGGATGAATTTCTATTTAGCGATAGTTTATATTTCTGTTCTTCCACTAAAAAGGGATGCGGCAAAAAGGATATCGCTAAGCGAAGAAAGAAAAACAAGAATAAGAAAACACATAGAAAACGATGAAAAAGAAAACATTATCTGTCAAGGATAAAAAGAACCTAACAGAAGAAGAAAAGAAAGACGTATTGTCTTTTTACGGAGTTACAAAGGATCAACAAGAAGCTGTTCTTGACAGCTATCAGCATGATCCTGAAAGATATTTTGTCACTATCCGGCAGATGCCAATAGAGGAACAGGAGGTGTCCCTATTGATTGCTGCCGCATGTGGCGTTGACATTAACAACTTTTAACTGTAAAAATTTCAATTATTGCATACAATAGTTGTATATTTGCAGTCGAGATGAGATAGCTAAAAAGTTGAAGATTGGAAGTGATTCGCGGTAGCTTCCCTTCTTTTCTTGAAGGCTATGTGATGTTGATGGGAAATGACTTTAGGGTGTTTTCCAAAAATTAAGGAGTTAAATTTCCCTTATAAGAATCGTTCCTAAAAAATAAGTCCCGAAGTAGGGCAAATGGCGGCTTATAAGATAGTTTGCTCCTTTTTTGTTTTTAAATAGGAAATTTAAAATATTCTATTTAAATTTGCACTATGTATTTGGTAGAACAACATATTATTTCTGTAAACGATAAGAGATACAAAGATTTAGATCGAATTTGCTTCTTATCCAAAAATTTGTACAATGTAGCTTTATACGAAATAAAGCAAGAGTTTCTTCGTACAGGTAAATGGATAAGATACGCTTCTCTTGATAGAAAATTAAGAGATGAAGATAATTTTGATTATAGAGCTATAAGCGCATCTTCATCTCAATTAATTCTTATGTCTTTAGATAAAAATCTAAAGTCTTATTTTTCTGCTATTAAATCATGGAAAAGAGATAACAAGAAATTTACTGGTTGTCCTAAGTTTCCAAAATACAAACACAAGACTAAGGGTAGAAATGTGTTCTCTTATTCTTATGCACAGTTTAAACACAGAGGCGATTATATTTTCTTTCCCAAGAAAGAAGGTTTATCGCCTTTGAAAACAAATTGTAAAGAAGGCTCCGTTAAACAAGTTCGATTTGTTCCTAAGCCAGATTGTTATATCATAGAGGTTGTGTATGAATCAAAAGTAAAAGAACAACTTCTTGATAACAATAGAGTTATGTCTATTGATTTGGGTGTAAATAATCTTGCTTCTATTGTTACTAATGTAAGTAAGAAAGCTGTTTTGATTGATGGAAGAAAATTGAAATCCATAAATCAGTATTACAACAAAAAGAAATCAAAAATCCAACAACAATTAAAAAAAGTAAATGGAAAAGAAAATTCAAGACGATTAATGTCTCTTACAAGAAAGAGAAACAACAAAGTAAAGGATTATCTTCACAAGGCAAGTAAAGAAATAATCAATACTTGTTTGGAAGATAATATAACAACATTGATAGTTGGATATAATGATGGATGGAAACAAGAATCCAATCTTGGTAAAAGAAACAATCAGAATTTTGTCTCAATTCCTTTCGATATGTTCATATCAATGCTAAGGTATAAATCAGAAAGACAAGGGCTAAGATTTGTTGAAGTAAATGAATCTCATACGTCAAAATGCAGTTCTTTTGATTTAGAACCAGTGGAACATCATGATACTTATGTTGGCAAAAGAATTAAGAGAGGACTTTTTAGAACCAAAGATGGAATCTTACTTAATGCAGACATCAACGGAAGTTATAACATCATGAGAAAAGTAAAAGGGGATGCAGTAATGCCACCCTATACAGGGTTTGGGTATAACCCAGTTAAGAAATTTATTAACTAATATATACCTGCTTCCTATAGGATGTCGTGAGATAAATGGTTTCCCGTGAGAAAGGCTTCTTTTGAAGTAACATTGCTCTTCGCGCATAGGAACAATCAAAAATTCAGTTTAATTTCTTCCTACCTTAAGAGGCTAAGCCGTTACCTTTGATCGCTGGGTGGAGCGAGAACGGCACTCTCAGCAAGTATCAGTACGGTTGCCACCCCAACAAGGAAAGTGCTTGCTGAGAGTTTTTATTTTAAAAAGTTTTTGTTATAGGAAATTTTGGGTACATTTGTGTGTTGAATTATAAATGATTACGCCCATGAGCACCAGAGAATACCCTATAAACGAATTTAAAGACCTTGCAGAAAAGAATTGCTGGGAGGTTTACTCATTAGAGCAAGTTAGAGACTTTGCTTCTGATGTAGTTAAAAGTATTGATCCTACCGAGCAGGAACGCGGAGCTATTGATTTCGTGTCCTTAAACCGTGTTGTTGTGGTTGATGAAAACTTCAACAAATCTGTTGTATATTATCGTGACCCACAGATTGAATGGAAGGACGCGGATACCGAAACAATCGAAAAAGCTGGAATGACTGGACTTCCTGTGAAAAACAAGATTGGCTTCTATAAAGATACCCCTGAAAACAGAAGAAAAGGTATTGTGGGTATGCCCTACAAGAAAGACACCGAATATAAGAAGAAATCAAAAGAAGATTCTGATAAATCCGAAAAGAAAGAAGACTAAGCCTTGTGAAGTAATGGAAAGAAAACAGAGAATACATTATATAAAGGCTTACTTGGGTAGCTTCTGTTATCCATTACTTGTCGCTATACCTTTATCTCCTATTGTGGATTGGATAGAAAAATATATATTTAGGGACTGGGAGTTTTTAAAGTTTCTTGTCGTACTTATTGTGATTGACACTCTTGTAAGCTGGGTGTTTCATCTAAGGAAGAAGGATTTTTCCTCTAAAGGGTTTGCAATGATTATGACAAAACTTTTTGTGTATAGTTGTTTGCTTATTGTGGCTCACGTTTTGGGTGGGTATACGATAGATGGACAAATCACCACTACTTTTACTTGGTTTCGGTCTTTGATGAGCACGGCTCTTATCGTCAGGGAATCTGTTTCCATTGTTGAGAATGCAGGAAAGATCAGTCCTAACCTTGTCCCTTCATGGATCAGGAAATATTTAAGGGACTTTGACGAAAATGGATTTTTAAAAATGAAGGATAAGAATGACAGTCGTCCTTCTATTTAGATAACTTGCAATTAAAATTTTTGAGATATGAGACTTTATCGTTTTATTAATACAGATAAAAAAATTGACGTAGTTGTCGTTACAGATGGTTCTTGTGAACAAAAAAGAGTTTTTATCACTGAATCTCCAAGAGGTGTTGTTCCTGCCGGTTCTGTCAATCCTTCTGCTGATGAAAAAGCAGGAAGTGATGCTTTCCTTGCTTTAGGCTGGAAATGGAATGTGGGAGAAAGTGTTCAGCATGAAGAGTTGGTTGCGTTTGCAGAAAACAACGCACTTACTCTTACAATCGAACCGCAAGGACTGAATGAGGTTGTCGCTGTGAATGCAGAATGGAACGATGAGAATGTTTGTGTGCTGTCTGTTTACACTACTGTTCCGGCAGAAAAGGAAATTGAAATTTATTTTCCCAATTCGGTAAAACTCAATAACTCTATAGGAAGGTATGGTGTTATTAGAGGTGATAGAAAAGTGCTTACATCAAAAGTAAATGGTCGCACTCCTATGGAATTTACTTTGGCAGACTTGGGATTGGATGCTAAGGAAGATTTAAACCTTGTCGTAATGGCAGATGCCGGAGTGCAGAAATTTGAAGTTGTGGCTAAAAACAGTAAGTAACTATGCTTAGGCTTTTATTTACAACAAAAGATTTAAGCAAGCAAATGACTGTCATAACAGATGGTGTAGACAGTCAGATGAATGTTTTTGTAACTGAAAATACGGTAGGTGACGTTGAATATTACAAGTCTCTCGGTATTGTGATTGATGCTGGCGTTACCTACAATATCGGTAAGTTCAAAGAATGGTGTCTTGCTAATGGATTGGGTCTTATCGGCTATCCCGAAGGACTGGAAGAAGAAAAGATCAATTATGTAAACGTTCTTGATAGAACGGAATATACGTTTACATTGCAGACAAAATCTCTTTCTTTCGTTAATACGGGTGAAAGCAAGAATTTTGTTGTTACTTCCAGCAAGCAGGAATATCGGGACGGTGCGCCTTACGGGAAACCCATAGCCGTTGCTATTCAGATTAAAATTTCCGGTACAGGTTTTTCGGGTAATGCGGGAATAAGTCAAATTTCTGCTACAGAGAATCCTACTGACAAGCAAAGAACTGGTACAGCTACAATCATTCAGAATGAGAGTGGGAAAACAGCAACCATTTCTTTAAGTCAAGCTGCATCTGTTATTACTTATGAAAATACGATCACAGCCAATAAGACAACTCTTACTTTTGCTGCAACGGCAGGTGATCAAGTGGTCACAATCACTTCTACCAGACAAAAGAAGCTGAACGGTAAGAACAGTGGTTCTCCAACTACCGTAAATACTACAGGAAAGGTAACCGGTACGGGTTTCTCTTTGAAAACTCAATCGGGAGCAAATTATACTGTTTCCGCCACTGAAAATACAAATGAGACTACCGGAAGAACAGGAACTCTTGTTGTGACACAAGAAGGGTCGGGCGCAAAATCAATTACGATTAATTTAAGTCAACCTAAAGCAACCGTTGCTTATACTTATAATTTGACTTCAAACCCTTCAAGAGTGGAATTTGTTGCTACGGGTGAAACAAAAACTCTTTCTATTTCTTCTACAAAACAAAAGACGGTAAATGGAAAGAATAGTGGTAGTCCTGTGGCTGTGAATTATACTACGACAGTTTCCGGTACAGGTTTTTCGAAAGGAACAACCGAATATTCCGTTGTAGCAGCGGTCAATACTGGTACAGCAAGAGAAGGGTCAGCAGTTGTAAAACAATCGGAAGGAACAAAGCAAATAACAATTACGCTATCACAGGCAGCAGGCACTTCCGCTTAATTTTTTATTGACGTGAGTAGGAAAAGAGACAAAAATAAAAATCAAGGAAAGTCAGACCTGTTAAAGGGTCTGGCCAGCCTTTCTTTGGAAGATATTGTAGGATTGCAGAAAACTCTTCCTACTTTGCTTCAATCCAAATTACAGCAGATGTCTCGTTCTGATGATTTGGAAAATCTTTTAAAAGCTAATTTGTACCTGGATAATGTCAATCAAAGACAGGACAATGTAAAGGCTGTGTTCTTTAATCCAGATGAAGCAAGTGATACGGGAAGAGGATATAAAGACCCTATGTTTTACGGGTCGCTTCCTTTTGAAGTACTTCGAAGGATGGGGGACATTTTTGTTGTCCGGGCTGTGGTGAATACCCGTGTTGAACAGGTACAGAATTTCTTGCATTTTTCAACAGATGAACAGAAAGAAGGTTACACTATCCGAAGAAAAAGAAATCCTTTTGAGAAACAAAGTACAGAACATTCAAGAGAAGATCAGATAAAGATAGCCTATATTCGTAAATTCTTGGAAGAAGGCGGTTTCCATGACAAATGGGAATCTTTTGATACATTTCAGGATTTTGGGAGAAAAGTTGTGTTTGACAGTTTAACACTTGATCAGCTTGCCTTTGAGATTGTAAGGGACAGATCATGGAATTTGGCGAGATATCGTGCCGTAGATGCTTCTTTGATCCGTTTCTTGGACAGTATTGACCCTAAGTTCCGAGACGAGTTTGAAAAGTACCGTTTCAAAGGTTATCTTCCTAAATATTGTATGGCATGGCAAGGACAGATCATGGAAAATCCTGTTACGCATGAAAGTGTTATTTTTTATCCCTGGGAATTGGGCATCGGTATCCGCAATAAATCCACCAACATCTATAAAAATGGGTATGGCACGTCAGAACTGGAAACATTGTCCAGTGTTATGACGTGGATTTTGTGGGGGTTTGAATATAACGGAAATTATTTTAGCAAATCTTCTCAACCAAAGGGAATCATAAATGTTAAGAATCCGAACATATCCCAATCTTCTTTGGATGAGTTCAGACAGGCTTGGCAACAGACTATGGTGGGTACACGTAATAGTCATAGAACGCCTATTATCAACGGGTTAGACCTTCAATGGGTAGATCTTTCAAAGAACACCAACCGAGATATGGAGTTTAGTGATTGGTTAAAATTCCTATTGGTCATGGCCTGTGCTGTATATCGTATTGATCCGTCAGAACTTGGTTTCCAATTTAAAGATCAGACAAATATCTTTGGACAAGCTGGACAAAAGGAGCGTTTGCAACATTCAAAAGACAAAGGATTAAAACCTATTCTTGTGTTCTTACAAGAGGTGATCAATTACTATCTTGTATCAGAATTGGATGAAGATTTTGAGTTTGTCTTTACAGGTGTGGATGCAGAGGATGAAGGTAGACAGGTTGAGATTGATGCAAAGAAAATTCAAAACGGTATGGTTTGTTTGGAGGATATTTTTGAAAAATACTCTGGACGTAAATTCAATCCTGAAACGGATACTATTCTGAATCAATCCTATCAACTTCAAAAGCAAATGCAATTACAGCAAGCTATGTATGGTGGAGAAGCGATGAATGAAGAAGTGGATCGTCAGATAGCTTCGGAAGAAAAGGAAGATACACAAAAATCTTTCAGTTTGAATCCTATCATGGATGCTGCTATGTCTTACATTGAGAAGAACTGGGGGGAATCGTGAACGTTCGATATGTAAAGAACATAAAAGTCGAGAAAATGCCGTTGGTGTCAAATATACATCATCATGTTGACCCTATGCGTTATCCTAAAGTACAAGAAGGTTATGAAGGGATGGCGCAGGTCATTTTCTCGACACAGATAAACAATATGTTAATGGACTTGACGAAGAAAATGGTTAGTCAAAAATCAAAGTAGGTCTATGTTATTCACACCGGAAGAAATACAGCAGTTGTTTTTCATTGTTGATTATCGTATTGCACGAGTGATTGCCGATGTATTGGGAAAAGATTATCTCTCCCCAGACGACATAGATGTACTTAAAAGGTTCGATTTTGACTTAAAGACAGAAATCCTTAAAATACCACCTTACTGGCAAGCATTCATATTTGGACGGTTAGCAGCCATACTTTCCCCTGCACAGCTTTCTTCGCTTAATTTTGATGATTTGAGACAATATGTCGAGAAAGAACAATACCCGCAATTGACAGCAAGAGAAAAGGCAGAATATAATGCGTCTGCTATGCGCTCTTATTCCTATATAAAAGGAATGGGAAACAAAATAAAGGATTCTCTTTCTTCCACCATATCGGAAGAAGAAATGAAAATAGCTGTTGCGGAGCGAGAAAGGGAAGTTGAAACAGCTATTAAAGAAGAACTTTCAGAAGGGGTTCTAAAAAGGAAATCCGTTCAGTCTATAGTAAGTGCACTTGGACATAGATTGGACGAATGGAATCGTGACTGGGGACGTATAGTTGCTACCGAAATGGAGAATATTTTTCAGATAGGTACGGCTCAAATGATAATGAAGGAACATGGCATCCATGCTAAGGTGTATAAGGTTGTATATCCTGGCGGTTGCCGGTTTTGCGTGAATGCTTACACAACAAATGGCATAGGCTCTAAACCTGTTATATTTGATTTGTCTGAACTTATTGCCAATGGAACGAATATAGGAAAGAAGTCAAAGGACTGGAAACCAACACTTTACGTTTTGCATCCAAATTGCAGATGTAATCTCCGTTACATTCCAGAGGGCTATGAATGGGACGATAAAACACAATCTTTTGAACCTAAAAAAGTGGAAGAAAAGGATCGCGTTCAAAGGAAGTCAAAAGTGAAAATTACAGTAGGTACAAAAT
>OHEF01000381.1_pt1 | contig 23892 bp, 15 predicted proteins | sample 1567171 | NCBI WGS metagenome assembly OHEF01 (sample SAMEA3879576, study PRJEB24766) | human gut metagenome | biome: human-associated habitat; feature: feces | place: USA | collected 1985/1987
GAGTTAAATTTATCTTTCAAACTCTCTGCATCTTTCTTTGCCTCTGCCTTCATCCGCTCGTTCCACAGAATCCTCTTAATTTCCTGCTGTGCCTCCCTGGAAATACCCGGCTCTGCATAATAGGTTTCTCTCTTTCGTGCCGGATTTTCTTCCGTGGTACTTCTGGCAATGTTGAGTTCCCGTGGGGCATCAATGAGCAGCCTTGCGTGATTTCCCGAACCACCTACATAGACCACACGGATGTTATCACCAATGTTTACATATTGCCCCTGTTTCAATGAAAGTTTCAGCATTTTGTTACCTCCATGTATGTATTCCATACCCTGTTTCCTCGGGTATGTCCTGCGCATTTTCTTACGCATCTGCATTTTTATAAAATGCTTCTTTTCTTTTTATTTCAAAAATGCGACAATGTTTTATAGAATGTTGCATTTTATATCACAAAAGCACTTTATTTTTGGCTTGAAAGGAGTAATTTTTATGGGAACAACACAACCGATCCGAAACCGACAGGAACTGCAGAATTTCAGTTCATACTACAAGCAGGTAAAACCGCATCTGCGAAATTATACTTTAGTTGTATTGGGATTAAACACTGCACTGAGAATCAGCGATCTATTAAATCTTCGCTGGAGAAGTGTCTATGATTTTAAAAAGAACTGTTTTCGGGATCATCTTTTGGTATGGGAACATAAAACAGGAAAAAGAAATTATATTGCGATAAACCAGAACGCGAAAAATGCCCTGTATCTATATTTTATGGAAAGAACCCCCGATCCGGAGGAATATGTTTTCTCCAAACGGACAAACCCTTATAAACCGCTCAGCCGTTCACAGGCTTACCGCATTATTAAAGAAGATGCCTCACATACAACCAGTGAGGAGGCAATCAGCTGTCATTCTCTCCGGAAAACCTTTGGCTATTATGCATGGAAGGAAGGCGTCCAGCCAGCACTTTTAATGAATGTTTTTAACCATTCTTCGTTTCATATCACGAAACGTTACCTTGGAATTGAACAAGACGAAAAGGATCTTGTCTATCTGAATATTAATCTGTAAAACGTTCGGGGAATGCTTTGTTGCGATACCATGTACAAAGCGTTCAACAAAGCGTTCTCTTTCATAAAATGTTTGACTTTAATCATAAAATGCGTTATTCTGTTTTCAATAAATATCTATATTCCAAATCTGATGCCAGGCCGTTGTTACCAAAAAGGCAGCACGTAGCAATCATGGGGAGCATTTCGCTCATATATCACAATTGGAATTAAAATTTCATAAACGTGTCATAGCAGAACTGTTTCTTATTATTTCATATTGTAAAAACAGACGTTTATGATATATACTAAAAGAAAGGCAGGATACCACATGGAGAAATCTGACATTCTGACAGCTTCACTGCCAGATGCCAACGATGAAACAGCCGATCACAGCACCATTTTTGATGATGTTTTCCGAACAATTGCTCAGAAAATGCCACAGCTTCTGATTCCTCTGATCAATGAAGTATTCCACACTTCTTACAGTGAAGAAGAACATTTTGAACAGCTGCGGAACGAACATTATGAAAAATATGGCACTGTGATTACAGATTCTATTATCCGGATTGGCAATCACATTTATCATCTGGAATGCCAGTCCTCGAAAGACAAAACGATGGTTATACGAATGTTCGAGTATGATATTTCGATTGCGATTGAGCACGCTTCTTATGAAAATGACGAAATCTGGGAAATTGAATTTCCACAGTCCTGCGTTCTCTATATCCGTAACCACCGCGATCTCCCGGACTATCACGAAGCGGTCGTGAAGTTTGCGGATGGACAAAAAGTGCGCTACCGTGTTCCAATTTTACAGGCAAAAAAGTATACCGTTGACCGCATTTTTGAGAAACGGCTACTGATTTTGCTACCGTATCATATTTTACGGTATGAGCACTTTTTGAAGCACAACGGGACGGATACCAGAAAGTTACAACAATTGTTAGCTGATTTCCGTGAAATTAACCGAAGACTTGAAGAAACAGCTGAAAAAGAAAATAAATCACATCTTTATATGGATATGATTGTTCTGATTGAACAGATTGCAGATTATATCATTCCAAAAAACAATACCATTAAGAAAGGATTGAGTGATGTTATGGGTGGCAAGATTTTAAAATTACGGTCGGAGGAATTGCTGGAACTAGGCGAAGCTCGTGGCGAAGCCCGTGGGGAAGCTCGTGGAAAAGCAAAAGGCAGACTTGAAGGCAAACGCGAAGAAAGACTCGATGCAATTCAAAATATGATGGATCTTGGATTGACAAAAGAACAAATTTTAAGAAAATATTCTCTGGAGGAATATGAGGCAGCATTGCGTTCTATGCCAGCAAAAGTATAACCGAAAAGAAAATTTAAAATATTTTCTTTTCAGGGGTTAAGGAATGCTTCCATCGTCCGATATATTATGTGTAAATAAAAATGCAACATTCTATAAAAGAATGTTGCATTTTTATTTCTATATTTATTTTACTCAAACACGATCCTATTTATACTACTTACTTTTTATGGTATCTTCAAACGCTTTCCGCACATCATCATTATGGCTTGTGATAATAAGGACTGCATACTGCCCTTTCGTAAAAACCAACCCATCCTGAATCCGGCTGACCTGCTTCGGTTCATAGGACTGCAGCAAATTATACCGATCCTGCTGATGCTTTGTCAGGCTTTCTTTTGCCTCATCCACATCTGCCTTATCTTTCACGGCAATCACTACAATTTCATCTGCTTTGTGTCCATCCGAAGAATAGCTTACAAAATAACTGTCCACTTTTTTATAGTCCATGTCAGAAATATTGGAAAACTTATCTTCTGCATCTTTTTCTGCGCTGCTGGCATTGAGCATCTCCGGCAGATCCGGATCCGCTGCTTCCATCGCCGTGCGCAGGTCATACATACTGACAGAACCGGACGTGTTTTTCTTCGCACCACATCCCACACACATCACCAGCATGATCAGAACCAGCAGAAGTTTCCAACCCGTTTTTTGTTTTTTCATCTGTTATCTGGCCTCCACAGTTTCTTCCGTACTGAACGTTGCCCCATTTTGTGCCGCATTATCCATGGTCATATCCTTATTTCCGATATCAGCACTTGCGCCATCCATCATCATGCCATCTCCGTTTGCAGATTCCAGTCCCTGAAATGCTTTCTGGACAGCCTTGTCGATTTTTTTCTGTTCTTTTTCGCTGATATTCTGGCTTGTATTGTCCGTGTTATATCCCGGCATGGTAACATTAAACAAATATCCTTTTCCATCCGGATCCTGAATCCAGTTGTAAGTTCCCAGACTGTATGGCATATCCTTATAGTTTCCGGACATCAGGAAATTGTCAATGGAAGAAGCTATGGCATTTGCCACCTGCGCTTTTTCCTCTGTAATATCCTCTTTAAACGCAACCATGACCCCGCCAAGCTTTTTGTCCATAGCAGCACGCAATGCTTTCGGCAGATCATATATACTGTCCACGGTTTTCTTATTCTGGTATGCCATATTGTACTTTAATGAGTTAGCTGCCGGGAAGTAATCGCGATCCCAGCTCTGGGACTGTCCATACATGGCATCCGTCACATTAAAGTTCGCATAATTTCCATTTCCTGCATCGGAATAAATATCGGTAATGTACCAGTCTCCGTCAATTTTTACCACATCCCAGCTATGGAATTTTTCTGTATTATGTTCCACTTTACATTCAATTCCCATCATCTGCATGAACATGCGGAATGTCGTCGCATAACCGACGCATACGGCATTGTGGTATTTTAACACACCGTATGGATTATCACAGTCTTCCTGTGTACTCGGAATAACGGTCAGTGCCCCGGAATCCTGCTGGAGCTTTTTGGTCATCCAGTCATACACCGCCTTTTCCTTTTCAAAATCAGACATGCTGTCCGTAATCTTCATATCTTTGATCGCTTTTTTTGCCATATCAAGGGTTTCTTTTTCTTTGTCTGTCAGCTTTGAAGTATCGCCGGATTTGTAGGCATCCGAAATATTTGTGGTAGGTTTGATCTCATAATTATCTGCGATCTTTACGTAATCCTCGGTAGTCTCAGGATTTTCTTCCTTTTTCTGCTCTGCAATATAGGATTTTAAAGTCACCAGATTAAACGCAGAAATCGTGGTACTTCCCACAACGCCTGCCGCAAGAATCACCGCTACAACCCCTTTCCATGCACCGCCTTTTTTCTTTTCTTTCTGCTCCGGCTGCACCGGATTACTTTTTACGCTTTCATAAGTTTCCATATGTATTTACCTCATATTTTAATTGATGTATTTTTCTACTGCACCTTTATTATAGCAGTTTCATATCCAAAAAAGGCTATCTTTAAAGAAACTTAAATAAAAATTAAGATCCGTCTGTACGAAAAAAGGACATCCACCGCGAATGTCCTTTTCTCCCATATGGTATCATCCTTATATTGCATCTTCCTCAATATGCTCCCTGCCCTGTGCAATGATTGACCGGACGTGGTCATCTGCCAGGGAATAAAAAACAGATTTTCCCTCCCTGCGGCATTTGACTAACTTATTCTGTTTTAAAATCCGAAGCTGGTGGGAAATTGCAGACTGTGTCATTGACAATGCCGCTGCAAGATCACAGACACACACCTCTGCTTCAAACAGGACAAACAGGATGCGGATACGGGTGGAATCTCCAAACACTTTAAATAATTCTGCAAGATCATACAGTTCCGTTTCTTCCGGCATCGTGTCATTCACGATCTTTAGCAGATCCGGATGTACCTGATTTTCACTACAGCATTCAATCTTTTCTTTTTCCATGAAGTTCCTCCTCTCCACCGGAACATTTCCGGCAGAATTATACCCTATAATTTTTTTACAAAAAGTGCGCGGATTGCATTCAGCACAGCAATCACCATAACACCGACATCTGCAAAAATTCCCATCCACATATTTGCAATACCTATCGTTACCAAAAACAGGCAGAGCAGTTTAATCCCGATTGCAAAACAGATATTTTCATATACAATCCGCAGGCACTTTCTTGCGATACGGATTGCTTTCGCAATCTTGAGCGGATCATCATCCATCAGTACCACATCTGCTGCCTCAATCGCCGCATCCGATCCAAGTGCTCCCATAGCGATTCCAACATCAACACGGGAAAGCACAGGTGCATCATTGATGCCATCCCCGACAAAGGCAACGGTACTCTTTTCTTCCCTGGTCTGCAACAGTTTTTCCACTTCGGAAACTTTATCTGCCGGAAGCAGCTGGGAATGTACTTCCGTGATTCCAACCTCCCCTGCTACCTGCTGTGCTACACGGTCATCATCACCGGTCAGCATTACCAGTCGGTGCACGCCGGAATTTTTCAGTGCCTGCATGGCAGCCGCCGCATTCGGCTTGAGCATATCTGAAATCAGTATATGGCCGGCATAAACACCATCGACTGCCAGATGTACGATTGTACCGGTACAGCTGCAGTTGCGATACGCAATTTTTTCTTTTTTCATGAGTTTGTCATTTCCTGCCGCAACCCTGTGTCCGTCTACCGTTGCGATCACACCATGTCCACCGATTTCCTGTACATCTGTGACCCGGTCCACATCCAGTTTCTTACCATAGGCTTTCTGCAGGCTGATACTGATCGGATGTGTGCTGTGACACTCTGCCAGTGCCGCATACTCCAGCAGCTGTTCTTCCTTTTTCGTATATACCGGATGTCCGGACACAACCGGACAGCTGCCGGATGCACAGTTTGTTCCATGAATTCCGCAGACTTCAAATACCCCCTGCGTAATTGTTCCTGTCTTATCAAAGACAACCGTGCGCGTTCCCGCAAGTGCTTCCAGATAGTTGGAACCCTTTACCAGAACACCCTCTGCACTGGCACCTCCGATTCCTGCAAAAAAGCTGAGTGGAATACTGATGACCAGCGCACACGGGCAGCTGATAACCAGAAATGTCAGTGCACGGTAAATCCAGATGCCCCAGTCTGCCGGAAGCCCCATAAACAGCATGCGGACAAGCGGTGGCAGAATTGCCAGTGCCAGCGCGCCGTAACAGACTGCCGGTGTATAATAATGTGCAAATCTGGAAATAAAATTCTCGGAACGTGATTTCTTGGAACTTGCATTCTCCACCAGATCAAGAATCTTAGAAACCGTAGACTCTCCAAACTCTTTTGTGGTGCGGATCTTTAACAGTCCGGAAATATTGATACATCCACTGATGATTTCCTCTCCCACAGCGACTTCCCGCGGAACACTCTCTCCCGTCAGTGCACTGGTATTCAGGGAAGAATGTCCTTCCACAACCACACCATCGATTGGAACTTTTTCGCCCGGCTGTACAATAATCACCGTGCCGATCTCCACCTCATCCGGATCTACTTTTTCAATCTGACCGTCTGTTTCAATATTTGCATAATCCGGCCGGATATCCATCAGATCACTGATATTCCGGCGGCTCTTACCGACTGCATAACTCTGGAACAGCTCTCCGATCTGATAAAACAGCATAACTGCAACGCCCTCTTTGTAATCACCGAGGGCGATCGCTCCGATGGTTGCCACTGCCATCAGAAAATTTTCATCAAACATCTGCCTGTTACAGATTCCTTTCCAGGCTTTCCGCAGAATATCATAGCCGATCACAAAATACGGAACCAGATAGAAAAGAAACTCCAGCCACTTTGGTATGGAAACAACGCTTCCTGCAATCCCGATGATAACCAGAAGCACTGCTGCCACAATAATTCGTTTCAATACTTTTTTCTGCTTTTTATTCATGGTGCCCTCCAATCTGACTGATACCTATGGAAAAAGCCGGATTTAAAGAAAGATCTCACAATCATCTTCCACTTTCTTACAGTTCTTTAACACATCCTGCATAACCGCTTTTGCATCTGCACCCTCTTCAAATTCTACGTTCATCTTCAGTGTCATGAAATTTACAGTTGCATCCTTTACTCCGGTAGTAGCTTTTGCAGCTTCCTCCATTTTATTTGCACAGTTTGCACAATCCACATCAATTTTGTAAGTTTTCTTCATCGTCGGTTTCCTCCATACTTTCCTTTTTCATTTTATCATTCTTTCATATGAGCATTTGTTCATATGTTTGATTCTATTATAGCGTAAAGTTCGTAAATGTCAATATATTTTTAATACGCTGGGATTGTTTCGGAATTGAATTTTCCAGACCATTTTTTTAATAAACGATTTGCATGTGTTTTTTAAGAAAATCAAGTGTTCTATCACTTTCCAAATTGATAGTGGACATATAGAAAATAAAAGATTGATTATGTCCCACTTGCATCGTGTGTTGGGACATATATGATATATTTTTCCAACTATGTCCCACTTATCACCGCCATCGGGACATATGTTCTCCTTGTGAAATCTGTAAGATTTATTACAGGATTTATAATAAACGGGTTATGTAAGATGTACTATCCGGTTTCTGTAATCCTTTTGTAAAAACAAAAAGAGTGGATGCTTTGGGACATCCACTCCACATGCCGGCTATGCCATGCCGTTTACGGTTTTATATTTATAGAGCATCTCCGCGTGGTTTTGTTCTTCCACCTGGATATCTGCCAGAAGTTTGCGCACATCGGAATCCCCGAATGCAAACACATCGGTATTATACGTTCCGGACACCATTTTTTCAGAACCAATGCTGTCTGTGGCAAGGAAATTATCGTTTTTCTTATCTTCCGGATTGGTCATAGAATCATAGGTTGCCTTTGGCTCATACATCTTTCCATCCCTGTCATTGACGTTACAGGATGGGACGCTGCCTTTCATGACCTGTTCCAGAGACTCCACATGCTTCTGCTCCTTTTTTTCCAGATCGGCAAACAAATCCCGAAGTACCGGGTCTTTTGCTTCCTGTCCGTAACGTTTGTACTTCTCCACGCAGGACAGCTCCTGTGTGTGCAGATCCTCAATTGTAGCCATCTCTTTTTCTGTTAAAACCATGGTTTAACCCTCTTTCTTTCCTGATATAATTCTGACGATTACAGAACATGAAAACTCCGCAATCTTCTCCTCTAGTATCTGTAAAAAAATACAACACATACCTGGTAAAATTTCGTCAAAAAGGGTTGAAACTTCTCACAACAGATTGTATAATTTCGTTTGTATTTTATACAATGTTTACAAAAAGGTGGATTATTTTATGGAAGAACGAGAAAAATTAAAATCCCGTCTGGGATTCATTCTCCTGTCAGCCGGATGTGCGATCGGAATCGGAAACGTATGGAAATTTCCATACACTGCCGGACAGGGCGGAGGCGGTGCCTTTGTGCTGTTTTATCTGTTGTTTCTGATTATTCTCGGACTCCCGATCATGACGATGGAATTTGCGGTTGGGCGTGCCAGCCAGAAAAGTCCGGTCAAAGCCTACCAGGCACTGGAAAAACCCGGACAGAAATGGCATATCCACGGGATTATCACATTGATCGGCTGCTATCTTCTTATGATGTTTTATACAACGGTCACCGGCTGGATGCTTCATTATTTTTATATGACGGTCACCGGACAGTTTCAGGGACTGGATGCCGACGGTGTATCCGGACAGTTTACCACAATGCTGAGCAAACCTCTGACCATGGGCTTCTGGATGGTGGTAGTTGTTTGCGCCGGCGTATTTGTCTGCTCCCGTGGACTGCAGAACGGTCTGGAAAAAGTAACAAAGGTCATGATGACTTCTTTGCTTATCATCATGATCATTCTGGCGGTCAACAGCTTTTTTATGGATGGTGCAAAAGAAGGCCTTGCCTTTTATCTGATCCCGGACTTTGAACGGATGAAACAGATCGGTATTGCAAAAACCATTACGGGTGCCATGAACCAGGCATTTTTCACGTTAAGCCTTGGAATCGGCGCGATGGCAATTTTGGGAAGTTATATCGGAAAGGAACGCTCTCTGCTTGGTGAATCGGTAAATATTGCCATTCTGGATACATTTGTTGCTATCACCTCCGGACTTATCATTTTTCCGGCATGCTTTACGTTCCATGTTGACCAGACTTCCGGACCAAGCCTGATTTTTATCACCCTGCCGAATATTTTTAACCATATTCCGCTTGGCAGACTCTGGGGAAGCCTGTTCTTTTTGTTTATGTTTTTTGCAGCGTTTTCCACAATCCTGGCAGTATTTGAGAACATCATCTCCTGCGGTATGGAACTGACCGGATGCAGCCGCCAGAAATCCTGTGCCGTTAATCTGGTACTGATCATTGTACTCTCCCTGCCATGTGTACTCGGATACAATGTATGGAACTGGAAAGGTTTTTCAATCTTTGGCGGGTCTGTGCTTGACCTGGAAGATTTTCTGGTAAGCAACCTATTCCTGCCTCTCGGTTCCCTGGTATATCTGCTGTTTTGCACAAGCCGCTACGGCTGGGGCTGGAAAAACTACACAACCGAAGCCAATACCGGAAAAGGATTAAAAATTAAAAACTGGATGCGCGGCTACATTACCTATATTCTGCCGCTGATTGTGCTTTTTATCTTTGGATTTGGCATTTATGATAAATTTTTTACAAACTAAGGAGGATTTCTTATGTATCACGCAAATGAATCACGTTACGAAACCATGAAATACCACCGCTGCGGCGACAGCGGACTGATGCTGCCGGAAGTATCTTTGGGCTTCTGGCACAATTTCGGAGATACCGGTGTGTATGAAAATATGAGACAGATGTGCTTTACGGCATTTGACCACGGGATCACACATTTTGATCTGGCAAACAACTATGGACCGCAGCCGGGCAGTGCGGAGGAAAATCTCGGGAAGATCCTTCGGGAAGAGCTTTCTTCCTACCGCGATGAACTGATCATCAGTTCCAAAGCCGGTTTTGACATGTGGCCGGGACCTTATGGAAACTGGGGCAGCCGCAAGTACCTGATTGCCAGCCTTGACCAGAGCTTAAAACGGCTCGGTCTGGACTATGTGGATATTTTCTATCACCACCGCATGGATCCGGATACGCCGCTGGAAGAAACCATGGGTGCACTCGACCAGATCGTGCGAAGCGGAAAAGCACTGTATGTCGGTCTGTCCAACTACGACGGGGAAACCATGAAACGCGCAGCTGCCATCTTAGAAGATCTGCACTGCCCATTTATTATCAACCAGAATTCCTACAATATCTTTAACCGTACCATTGAAGAAAACGGTTTAAAACAGGCCGCAGCAGATGGGAAGAAAGGAATTATTTCTTTCAGCCCGCTCGCGCAGGGTATGCTGACCGACCGCTATCTAAACGGTATTCCAAAAGACAGCCGTGTCAACACGGACGGACGTTTCCTGCATGCGGATCAGTTTGATGAAAAACGGATGGCAAGTATCCGCAGCCTGAATGAGATTGCGGCTGCCCGTGGTGAAAGCCTCGCACAGATGGCACTCAAATGGGTGATCCGGGACGGTGTGGTTACTTCCGTTCTGATCGGAGCTTCCCGCCCGGCACAGATTCTTGAAAATCTGAAAGTGTTAAACTCTGCTCCATTTACGGAGGAGGAACTGAAAAAAATTGATCAGTGTGCACTTTCTCTCTAGGTAAAACAAAAACCCCGGATATTTATTTCCGGGGTTTTGTCTTTTCCTGCATCTGCTACTTGACTTTGACTTTTAATTTTAAAACTTTGGTCTTTCCATTGTTTAAGGTTACTGTCACGCGAATGGACGCAGTTCCTTTTTTGTTCGATTTTATGGTACCCTTCTTGTTTACAGATGCAATTTTTTTGTTATTGCTCTGATAAGAAATGCTTTTTACATTGTCCATATTTAAGGTGGCTGCCAGAGAAACCTTCTTTTGTTTTCCCTTCTTCACCTGAACGGTTTTATTCTTCAATGTAACCGTTTTTAATATTTTCGTTGTGACCTGATCCATATCTTTCTGATCCATAAGGACATAATCCTTATTGGAATCTGCTGAAAAATTCACATTTCCGGCTTTTGTAACCGTATAACTCTTGTCGTTTACAAGGACATAGGCACCTGTCTTTTGATCTTTTGCACACACATACAGCTTATTTCCGGTCTGTATGTCTGCTGTATTTACGGTCAGTGTATAGCTTACGTTGCCAGCCGGATCGGTGACCTGGATCGTCACATCTGTGTGTTTTCCATCGTTTTCTTCCAGTATCTGATTTATCAGATCAGCGGTCACCGTTGTTTTGATGGATTTATTTTTCCGGGTTCCGGTAACGGTTACGGTTGGTGTATTTTGTCCGGCCGCGTTTCCATCGGACGGTGTTTGTGTACCAGCTGTATTTCCGTCAGACGGAGTTTCTACATCGGTTTTGTTTCCGTTGGATGGTGTTCCCCCTCCGGCTGTGTTACCACCCGAAGTATTTCCACCACCAGAACTTCCTCCGGAAGATGAGCCGCCTCCAGTTGCTCCACCACCTCCGGAAGATGAGCCGCCTCCGGTTGTTCCACTTCCTCCGGAAGATGAGCCGCCTCCGGTTGTTCCACCGCCTCCGGTGGAACTGTCCTCTTTGATTGTAACAGTCACGGCTTCACTTGTCACTGTTTCGTAATAAGTCTGTCCATCCTTATCATCCGGCTCATATACTGCCTTAAACTGATAAGAACCGCCACGTTTTAAGCCTGATACAACCGTATCGGCTTCCCCATATACGAGTTTTTCCTGTGCCTTTATTATGGTTCCGTCCTGATAAAAAGAAATCGAACCAAGCGGAATACTGCCATTTCGGACTCCATCTACCTTTGCATACAGATGTACGGAATTACCGTTTTCTGTCTCTGCCGTAAGACGAATCGATGGTTTCGCCGCTGTAATGGTAAAGGTTCCGACTTTTTCCTCTATCACATCGTACTGGTTTCCATCCACTTTAAACCAGACATCATAACTGCCCGGCTGCACCGGAACAACATTTTTCCCATCCTGCCGATAGAAAACTTCAGGCTTTACCTGCGAATCTACCGTCTGTCCGTTGTCCGTTCGGACTACATTTACCGTGGAAACAAGGCAGCTCTGTTTCAACCCTGTGTATGCAGCTGTCTGCTGGATGGTATCATACTGCATCTTTACGGCAATTGGATTTACTGTCACGGTTTTGTTTGCCTGGGAAGGAAGTGCCCTATCATTTTCATTGGTTGCTCCTGCATAAGAAACTGTAATTGCATTTTCTCCCATATGAAATCCGTTTGCCTCTGAAACCGGAATCTTTATGGCTGCCTCTCCGTTTTGAAGCGTGATGCCGGATACTTCATAAGGGGTCTGGTTAATGTATACTGAAAAACCAGCAGACGGCACGTGTCCCTGTAAGCTGCTATCTGTATAGACCGTCCGCACAGTAAGATTCAGTTCATCCTGCATGGACACGGCCGTTGGTAATCCATTTATCGTAGTGGTTGTTTCCCGTGAAGTAACCGTCGAACCGGATGTATCCGGATCTTTGTTTACAATCAGAACTACCTTCTGCTCAATTTGTTCATCTGCTGAAAATGGACGGATTGTGATGTAGTAGGTTCCCGGTTCTGGCAGTTTCAGTTCCCCACTAGTAGCATCTTCATAAATTTCCGGTGTAATTGTATGTACCCCGTCCTGATCTGTGGCCTGGTGAAATACCAGTCTAAGATCCGAAACATTGGCATTTCCATCATCACCAACCGTTGAATAATATATATGATTATTGAACTCTACTTCGTATGTAAGTGGAACCTGATATAAAGTTTTCCCATTTTCGGGTGTCCCTTCCTGCCATTCCACATCCAGATAATACGATTTATCACTACTCATAATATTTGAAACATTCGCCAAAAGTACAGGATTTTTTACTGTAACATTTTTTACCGCAACCGGTTCATCCCCTGACAACTCACTGGTTTTCCAGATTTCTCCGTTTCCAGACGATGTCCGTTCCAGTGTCATTCCCGCCTGTCCGTCTGTCGGTGTAAAAGAAACCACCGTATCCGCAGCCCTTCCAAGTTCCAGATAGGTGTGACCATACTCCGCAATTCCGGATTTTCCATTTCTTCCATTCAGGGTTTCAAATGTAAGTGCACCCGTAATGGTATCTGTAACATTCAGCTTCTGTTCTTTTCCTAAGATCAGTCGGTTTCCTGCTGAATCCGCACTCACAATCGAATGTACCTGTGGAGTTTCCATCTGGGAAAGATCAATCGCACTTGCCCCTTCCAGCCTGACCGTACAGCTGTCCAACGCTGCCGGTGCAAATGTTCCACCGCCCTTTACTGTGAGGTTTCCTACTTTGCTTATACCTGGAATTCCGGTATAGGACTGGTCGGTATCTATGGTCAGAAATGTCTTCCCTGCGTGATTTTCAGATACTCCGTACACCTGTTTCGTATCGGAACCGGTAAGTGAAATTTCCACATCGCCGGAAACCGTATATTGTCCATCCGCTGCCGGTGGATCCGGCTCCTGCGTGGAAAACCAGTCATCCTGATTTACATATGGTTCAATGGCACCGGATGCATAGATTTCCCCATTTTGCGTACCGGAAACGTGCGCAAGCACGATCTGTGTCTTACCGTCATATGTTCCGTTCATGGAACCGGCATAAATATTCCCCAGATTGGTACCACCACCCGTAATCAGAATCTGTGCCTCTGATCCCGGATGATTCCCCATATTCTTTCCATTCTCATAAAGGGATCCGCCAAAGATATCTACATAGCGGAATCCGCTGTCGCACGTAACATTCTCAAGAACAAGTTTATGCCCATTTGCAAAAATTGCATCGTGCAGACGATTGGAAAACCGCAGCGTAATGTTTTTAAATGTCACATCCGTATTCAGGATAAATCCCCCCTTACGGTTGGAAAAAGTATTTCCATTTCCGTTGACGGTCACGCTTTTATCAAAAATAAACGGTTCCGCAGCCTCGGCATTTAAAAAAGCACCACTTCCCAAAATTGAGATTTCATCCCCATTGCCGGCAGCCGCATAGGCATCCTCAAATAAATTGTAGGGATTTCCATAGCTTCCATCTCCGGAACGAGTAGAATTTCCATGTTTAAATTCCGTATAGATCGTTCTTGCCGCTGTCTGCACAGCCTCCTGCGCCTTTACCGGCACGACAGGCTGCACGGTAATACACATGGTGAGCACGATAAAAAATGCCCATAGACGTTTTGCTACATTGTCTGGTTTCATCTGATTGTTCTTTTTCATCCATTTCTCCTGATAATCAGAACAGGGGGATGAGTCAAAAACTCATTCCCCTGTCACTTCATTGATAGTCTCTGCCATCATCCTAACATGGTTTCCTATCATCGTCAACAAATTTATGACCTGTTTTTATACCTATATCATCTGCTGATTTTATATTTTATTATTTCTATCTGTTCTATCTGTGTGATATCAATCTTCTGATTGAAAATATAACGAGCCCCACAATATTTCATTTCACTTGCAGATGCATAGCCATCTCCAAGTTCTTCAAGATCTGTACCATCCATGAAAGGATGTTTCTTTTTTTCAGCTCCTTTTCTGTCATCGGTAAGAGGTAACTCTCCTATGGAATATTGCTTTCCGTCTTTTGTTGTTGCAACTACATGATAAAAACACCCTTTTTCTCTCCAGTCATTGACGGGACAAATACTAACCGTATAAGGTGTAATTTCAACAGGGATTGGTTTTTTTGTTTTCTTAACATCCGCTTTTAACATCTTCTCCTTCATTGGAACAACTTTTCCCTTAACCAAAACATTTTTTAATGGCGTATTTGAATTATCCGGTGATTGAAATCCCTTATATACTTTCGGATTTTTCCACGCAGTATCATCGGAATAAAAGCCGCACACATTGATCTGAATACCATCACCTGTATCTATTACATCCACCTTACTGGTAGTATCTAACCCACCTAACCAATAATTTGTTCCTTCCAAAGATTTTACGTTCGGAAGGAACACCTTTGCACGCATAACCTTCGTATTTGAAGCAACCTGAATTGATGATATGATTATCTTTTGTTCTTTTCTGCCATCATCTTCTCTACTGTTTGATTTTGCATCAGAATTTTTTCCACACGCACACAGACAATATAGCATTGTAAAAATTAATAAGTACAGACTGATTTTCTTCATTCATAATCCTCCAATTTCTTTTTCTTTAAAACACTAAGGATTAATATGCTTCCTATCACTATAATTCCAATGCCAGCCACATATTTCATCGAACTTCTGCTCTGTACTCCAGCTCCTGTACTTACCTCAGAATCTTCAATATAAGTATCTGAAATCTCCGCTACAGAATCAAATGAATAGACACCGCTTTCCACATTTTGAGTTTCCGGAATTTTCTCCATAACCGGATACTGATACCCCAACGAAATCCAGATACGTGCTGTTTCATCATCCATCCCAAGTGCAACCGGCTGTCTCATTCCCGGTTGACTTCCCACCAGTACTACTCTCGTACAGTCCGATAATGCCTCTCGTTTTTCCAGAAGTATATCATAGTAAGGTTCCACTGTATGTTCTGCTGTCTCTGTAATCATCCATTTTCCGGCATGATTTTTTACTTCTTCCTGTTCTGCTTTTGTCAATACGGACTTTGCTTCTTCACTCAAAGGAAGTCCTTTGGCTACGGTAAACATACCATATGTCTTTTCCATTTTAAAAGGAATGACCCATACATAATTTGCACTTTCCAGAGCACTTGTGAGTTTTTTCGTATCTGCCGTCTGCAATTTTATAAGATTACAATCCACATATACTTTTAATGCCTTGTCATAATCGATGGTTGCATCCGGCTCTTCTTTTTTCATTTCATCCTGTAAATTACTGATTTCTGTCCAATCCCTGCTCGTTATTAACTGATCCTGATCTGAAACCGGTATTTCCGCGGCATACACAGCAGAACCTGCTATCGTATAAATTGTAATCATCATAAGCATTATTTTTAAAATATTTTTCATGGCTATTTCCCCTCTCTTGTGTATACTATACTTCATTTTTCCCATTATTCTTTCTGCATGTTAAAATTGGTTTGATTTTCGTCAAAATCTGCATTAAAAATCCCATAGCATACACCATGGGATTTTTTCAAAGATATAACACAATCTGAACCTCAAATATATTTTCATCGATATTTATAGATTTCCATCCCCCGTATTTGTCTACAACATCTGAAATATTCTGCATACCGATTCCATGCAATGCCTGTTGTTTCTTCCTTGTCAGTAAACGTTCTCCCTGTTTATTGACTTTTCCATCAAACGTATTTTTCACCTGTATCCCCAGAATTCCCCTGTCATATTGTATCCGAATCTCCAAAAAACGATCTTTTATCTGCTCCATTGCCTCAATTGCATTGTCCAACAGATTTCCAAACAAAACATTCCAGTCATATCCATCCACTGGCAACTGGCACGGAATCACAATCTGCGACTGAATCTGACAGGACATTGCCTCCGCTTTTGCCAGTTTATGATTCAAAATCATATCCAATTCCAGATTCCCCGTATTCACATACTTATGCTCCGTCTGCAAATGCTCACTCATTTTATTTACATATTCCTGTGCCTTATCATACCTTCCTTCATTAAGATATATCTGCAGAAGATACATATGGTTTTTCATGTCATGCCGCAAAGAATCCAGCTTTTTCTGATTCTGCTGCATGATATGCATCTGCTCCTGATAGGCCATCATATGTTCCTTTAAAAGCCGTTGCTGCATTTTATCCTGATAAGCTTCTCCCAAACGGTCATACAAATAGAACATTCCAAGATCTACAACGATCATAATAGCCAGTGATAATACTGTTTTTGGCGAATTTTCGCCGGATACACTCTCAAGAGCATATATCCAGACAATATTTCCGGCTAATACAAGAATCATAAAGTAATAGTTCTGTGTTTCCATAACCCTTCGCCGACATATCACCTGTCTTATTCCCATTGCTATGAGCAGATTGACCATTGCCCCTGTGATGGTTCCCATTGCCCGCCCTTCGGAAAACAAAGAAAAATCTCCCAGATAATAATACATGATAAATTCTATGGTAAGCCCCAGCAATACTGTAAAACAACCTGCCATTATTTTCTGTAGTATACTTCCTTCATACAATATACCTTCTGCCGCCCAGAGAAGCAATACCATACTCACCGTAGTTCCCATGGCATTTCGAAAACCAAATGCAACAACTGTATTAATAAGCCATACGATCACATAAACAATATTTGCCATCCGTGGCAGTTTTCTTTTCTTTTCCAGAAAAACATCCGTCACTTTAAAACTTACATACACACTTAATATGTTACATACCGCTTCAAATATTCTTTCTATGTTATTCACCCGCCACACCTCATCTTTTCCATAATTGCATGATCAAGGTTATTTTTCATAGACCGACTGACCGGAATGTCATCCCCATTGATCATGTGTACGCTGTCTTTCTGAAAAGATTCTGCATACCGCAGATTAATGACATAAGATTTATGTACCACACAGAATAAATGCGGATTCAACGCAGGAATAACCTCCGAAAGTTTTCCATAAACACATAATGTATCATTTGCTGTTACCACTTGAATTTTTCTGGCAAGGCTCTGCAAATAAAAAACAGAATGTTCTTCTATCCGTATCGAATTTCTTCCTTTCCCAATTTCTATAATATGTGGCTGAAACTGATACAGCCTTTCATATTCATCTAATATATAATCTACTCGTTCCTGTTGTATGGGTTTCACGAGGAAATTCATTGGACGCAGATCAAAAAGCTGCATGGCATACATTTCTTTTGCCGATACAAAAACAATCTGCATGGATTCATATTGGATCTGGGATCGAATCCAGTTTCCAACGATAATCCCCGAGCTGTCCCCTAATTCAATATCCAAAAATAACAAATCATACCTTTCGCTTTGCTGCAGTTTTTGAATAAATTCTGCTCCACTTGTATAACCGTCAACATCCACTTTTATTCTTTTCATTTCTGCAAACCGAAAAATACTTTGTTCCAATTTATAAATAAATTGTATATCATCATCACATATTGCTACTTTTATCATTGTATATCCTGTAATTTATTTTCCTCTCTATTTCAGGATTTCCTGCAACCGCGCATCTGTATGCAGGAGTTCCTTCGCGCGATCCCTATATTGCTGCTCATGCAGATACGTATAGCGGAACGGTTTGATCGACGGTGCCAGATCAACTGCTTTCTCAAAATCCTCCCGCCGAAGATCCAGTGTTTTTACATAATCCCAGAACCCCGTCTGCGTAAAAATCGTGTCTACCCTCCGGTAACGATGATCCTGCACAACACTCATCAGATAGGTTGCAATGCCAACCTGAATCCCATGAAGCTGCGGATGCTCAAGCATCTTGTCCAGCGCATGGGAAATCAGATGTTCGCTGCCGCTCGTTGGCGCACTGCTGCCCGCAATCTCATTTGCAATTCCGCTCATTGCAAGAGAATCCAGAAGTTCCTTTAAAAACAGATCATCCTGTATCGAAGTAAACGGTGTGCGCACAAAACTGTTGACTGCTTTTTTTGCGATCATAACGGCAAAATCATTGACCTTTCCATATCCGTGTTCTTCCTCAAAAATCCAGTCGTACAATGCGGTAATTTTTGACACCATATCGCCGATGCCGGAATATAAAAATTTCTCTGGTGCACTGCGGATAATCCTTGTATCCACCACAATCCCATATGCAAGTTTCGCCGGAACGGACTTACGCCGCCCCTCCACCAGAAGGGAAGCACTGGCACTTGAAAAGCCATCGCTTGATGCCGATGTCGGGATGCTGATAAACGGCAGATTTCGCAGAAATCCACAATATTTCGCACCATCAATCACTTTTCCGCCACCGATGCCGATGACTGCCTGCGTCTTCGCCGGCATGGAAAATGCAAGGCTGGTCAGATCTTCCAACCGCACGGTATCAAGTTCCTGATATTCTAAAATATCAATGTCCTCCTGCTGCAATGCTTCCATAACGGTAGAACCAAACATTTCTACAAGACCGTTTCCAAACAATACAACTACTTTCTGTAACTGTAACTCTTTTAAGTAAATCCCCAGATTGTCCAATGCACCCGCACCGATCTTTAAAAGTGCCGGAATGGAAATGTGTTTTCCTGCCATAATAAATGTTCTCCTTCTCATTCTCTTTTCTTTCGATTTTAGTATAAACAAAGGTTCCTGAAATTACAATCAATTCCCCCGAAAAAACGCACACGCTTCTCTTTACAATTATGGGTAAGAAAAAAGACGATTTCCTGCGAAACCGTCTTTTTCTTATTAAAATTTTGACGAAACTCCTGTACATTTACTTTGTCACTTTGATCGTCATCTTTACAGTCTTTGTCTTTCCGTTCTTTAAAGTGACTTTTACTTTCACCACTGCTTTGCCAGCTTTCTTTGTGACAATTGTACCATTTTTATTCACTGTTACAACCGACTTTTTGGAAGATGTATAAGTGATCTTCTTTACATTTTCCATGTTCAGACCCTTATCAAAAGTAACTTTTGCCTTCTTTCCGTTTGCAACCGTTTTCTTGATATCCTTTAATGCAACACTCTTTAAGATTTTACTGCTCAGAGCCTTTGCATCCTTCTCATTCAGCAGTACATAATCACCGGCATCTTTGGTATCCACTGTCACCGTTCCGTCTTTGGAAACCTTATAAGTCCTGCTGCTGATCAGGACTTTTTCTCCTGTCTTTTTATCAACTTTTACAAGTGTCAGCTTTTTGCCTGCCTGCAAATCCTTCGCATTGACAGATACGCTGTTCATCTCTTTGCCGGAAGCGTTCTTCGTTGTCTGGGTAATCGTAATGTCGCTGGTTCCTGCCTCTTTGACTAATTTTGCAACCACATCTGCTGAAATTGTAGTCTTCTTTGTCTCGGAAGTATTCTTTACTGTTTTTTCCAGCTGTGCCCGGGCATCTGTCACTTCTCCCTTATCGTTCTTTTCAACGGTAAGTGTCGCATTTGTATCTTTTGCAATATTCTCAAATGTTTTGTCCGTTTTCCGGGTTTCTGATGGTTTTGTATCCGGTGTTGTTGTGCTGCCGGAATTTCCACCAGAGGTGCTGCTGCCGGAGGAAGAATTTCCGCCATTATTTCCACTCTGGCTGGTCTGTTTTACCGCAATCAGGCCATCGGCATCTGCTTTTGCAGCTTCTGCATCACTGATCGTTGTTCCTTTGAATGCATCAAAGTAAAGTACCGATTCCACATCTACCGCGGAACCTGCCGGGTTGGAATTACACCAGAGTCCGAATGCCTGCACATCTTTTAAAGCATCCCCACTAAGTTTTCCACCCGTCTTCCCTTTAAAAGCGGAGAATGGAACGGTTACTTCATAGGCATCTTCTGTCTTCGCAAGATTGGTCAGATATACTTCATACTCTTCTCCTCCTGCCTTGATCTGTACAACAACCTTCTGCCCTTTTCCATCAAGTTTTGTCCAGAATTTCAATGCATTATAGGCTGAAAAATCTGTATTGCCCAGACTTGCATTTACCAGACCCGTCCAGACTTCCGAACCGGTTGTTTTTAATTTGTAATTAAATGCAGCACCATATGTACCGTCTGCCTTATGCTCCTGATCCAGCGTAAAGGACGAACTGCATCCAGCGGCAGAATTTCCACCGTAAGCTGCATCCAGAAGTCCATTACTCCCGACATAGTAGTCAAAATTTTCCAGCACACCTGCCGGAGCTTTGTCCTTTTCTTTTCCGATACTCAGATTTGTGATCGTGGACAGTTCTTTTCCATCTGCAACAAGTGTAATGGATGCAACATCTGTTTCTCCGATCTGATCCATTTCCTCTTGTGTCAGCTGTGCCGTATAGCATCCATCGGAGCCTTTCGCAGCCGGCAATGTCAACTGTTTGCCCTTTGCCGTATCCTTTACAACAAACGATACCTCACCGGCATTGGAAACACTTGCCTTTAACACAGTTGGCTTTAAAATCGTATCCATATCAAACGGTGCTACCATGTATCCGCTGACATCTTTGTAATTCTCTGTCTTTACTCCTGCATACTTATCGATATTGTCATAGAAATTCGTACCGTTTCCAAATACTGAATCCGCGTTGTTGTAGTAATCAATAAACTCATTGATCATTTCCTGACCCATGGTATCACTGTATTTATACGGCACATAGAAATTGGTATCGCTGAAATTTGCCCATACCATATAATATGGCATGTCGTTTTTCTTTGCGATATCATTCACTTTCTGATACCAGTTCACACCCGACTTTGCCTCACTGACCGGATTATTTTTTACAAGAAGCCCTTCGTTATCACTTCCATCCTTCTTCATCACACGTACACCGGTCTCCGAAATTGCAGCCAGCTTGTTATGCTGTTTTGCAAGTGATGATACAACCTGACAGGTCTGATCCAGATGATCAAAGAACGACGTATCTGCTTCAGCCGGATAGGTATTAAAATCGTTGTAATAGTCAAATGCCAGAATATCTACATAGGCATCTCCCGGATAACGCGACATATACTCTGCCTCGGTCTCCAGCGGTCCGTTTGGCGAATACACATAAAGCATATTGTGCACGCCTTGGGATTCCAGATAATCTCTGGTATATGCATACAGACTCCTGTAACTTTCTGCGGTGTTTGCACTGCCCCACCAGAACCAGCCGCCGGTATCCTCATGGAATGGCCGGAAAATTACCGGGATATTCTCTTGTTCCAATGCATTGGCATAGAATGCAATCGTATCAAGATATGCCTTAAATACCTCATTCTTCTCTCCACCAGGCAAAATCTTCTTTAACGAATCACCGGATAAATCTTTTGCTTCATTAAAATCACAGTTATAGAAATCGTAGGTTCCATCTGCATTCTTTTTAATTTTTGCGTTGGTGAAATTCGGCATATGGGTGGATAAGGTAACGATTGCACCGTTTTGGGCCGCCTTTTTGCTGTAGTCAATGGAATTCTGCAGTGCAGATGCCGCATCCGTACCACCAGCCTCGCTTCCAAACAATGCCAGGGAGTCAATGCCGAAAATACCGCTGACGGAACCGGTCACATCTTTTACGTCTCCCAGATCGTTGTTTCCTACGGAATGGCTCACATCATTCTGATGTCCAAACAGTACCTGATCACTTTCGGTCAGTCCCTGCAGATATGCATACAATGCCTTTGCGCTATTGCTGGCATCCGGATCTGTCATGGTCAGGGTTTTATCTGTTGCTTCTGGTTTTGCCTGTGTTCCGTCTGTATTCGGTGTTGCGGTAATTGTCACAAAATCACCACTGGCATCCTTCTGGGAAAGTATCAGATTATCCAGATAAACATCCCCTGCAAAGGAACTGTTGGCTCCGATAAGTCCGATTGTCAGATCATCCATTGGTATGGCAGATGGAGAAAATCCTAAAGTAACTGTAACTTTCTTATATCCGTTTCCTGCATCTGTTGCCTCGGACGAATCTATGCTGGTATCTTTATTGATTCCGCTGTTGGAGAAAAATTTTATCTTGGAAATATTACTGTTTTCCGGATAAATCAAATCCACACTCACCTGATTATAATTGCTGATATCAGCCGGTGTCTTGGGTGTGAATTTCACTTTTGCCTCACTCCATGATTCGCCGGAGTTGGCTGTATAATTCAGGCTTACTTTTAATCTTCCGTCTCCGCCATTTGCATCATAGGAAAGTTCCGGAGCAGCATTTTCTTCTCCACCGTGGAAATACTGATATCCGGTTTCGCCTGCCCACAGATTTACCTGGGATTCATCATTTAAATCAGAGAGAACGGTTGGCTCCTGTTTGGTCAGCCCTGACTCTGATTCTGCTACGTCATAAACTTCAATATCCGAAATGGTAACCGTCCCTGTAAAATCAGAAGATGTATTATACTGGAAAAAAACAGACTGCAGGGCTCCTGCTTCTGCCGTATATTTAAATGTAACCGTTGCTTCTCCATCCTTAAAATCTTCTCCTTTTAAAAACGGATAGTCATCTGACTTCGCATACGTCCATCCATTCCCCGACTGTATTGCACTTGCAAGCTGAATGGCATTATACTCTCCTTTTGGATTTTCTGCCCCATCAAGTCCAGTCGCATCAGAAACTTTAACTTTTGCCTTTACTTTTACCGTTGTTCCTACTTTTACATTTTCAAGCCGAACCGCATTTGGTTGTTCTTCTGTATTATTACTCGCAAATGCCTTATCTGTCCATTTGTCATCTTTACCTGCATCAAATACCAGACTCTCACCGTCCCCACTCGTCCATACCTGATTTTCCGTCTCTGCCGCATACACCACCTCATTTTGTAAAAATGTGCATGCCTCCGGTGTCAGTGACCCCATCATTGCCGCTGCCAGCGTGATGGCAACAATCTGTTTTCCTACCCTTCTCATGTTTTTGCTCTACCTTTCCTTTCTTCTCCATTTTAGTTGTAAAAACCTTCCAGCACCCTCCATCTATCCGGTTTCACTTAATAAAAAAGCAATTGCACGCTGCTTCCCATATTTCAGGGAGAGGGTACTGCATACTTGGGGAGTGCAGTAAAAATATGGGAACCAGTGTGCAATTGCTTTATTTATTTGATAAATTCAGTATATCATAAAGTAATTTTAAGTCAATATTTAGTTAATAGAAAATTAAACGTTTGTAAAGTATTACTTAATTTAAAGTTTTTTAGTCTTTTTTTAGTCTTTTAATTAGACATTTTCACAAGAGACGAAAGTACCAGTTCCTTATTAATTGAAAAAAGCACCTGTAAAACAGATTATGTTCTGCTCTACAGGTGCTAATATCGTGCTAGTTCTTTTAAGCTGCCTTCCAAAGAATAACCCCCTCTTTTTGTACATTCTTATTAGGCGTTTGCGAAACGCCACAGACCGCATAAATACGGCATTTTTTGTTACCAA
>OHEF01000400.1_pt1 | contig 22445 bp, 23 predicted proteins | sample 1567171 | NCBI WGS metagenome assembly OHEF01 (sample SAMEA3879576, study PRJEB24766) | human gut metagenome | biome: human-associated habitat; feature: feces | place: USA | collected 1985/1987
CGCCCTCGTCGTCCCGGTCAATGAGGATATAAAAGTAATTGCCGTTTTTGGTCGTTACGGTGATAAGCTGCTTGTTGCCGCCGAAATCGTCTACAAGGGTCGCGTTCCCGTCCGGGGTAAGGGGTTCTTCCTTTTGGGGTTCCTCGTAGACAACGCCGCTGTCATTGGTAGCGTCCTCGCCCTCCGGGGTCTGTGCAAAGGCGGTGACGGAAAAGCCGCCCGTCAGCATGAGGGCGGCGCAGAGTGCGGTCAAGGTTCTAAGGATTTTCTTATTCATTCTCGGTGTCCTCCATTTCTTCGGTGTCGTGGTCTGCGGGTTCTGCGGGGTAGCCCGGCGCGGCTTCCATGCCCGGAATACCGCCCCCGGAAAGCATAGCGGAAAGCTCATGCGGGGAAAGGCGCATGGAGCGCACAAGCTGTACGATTTGCAGGTTTTCCGCTTCGGTTTTCTGCGCTTCAAGCCCCCTTAATCTGTTCTGGTACTCGGTGATTTTCTCGCGGGTCTTTGCAATCTCCTTGTCGATACGTTCAATTTTGTTCATAGCCATCAATAAATTTCTCCTTTCAGATTTTCATTTTTTTGTTGTCAGTTCCAATTCATTAAGCCGTAGCCCTTGATACAGGAGTAATTGACGGGGTAGCTCTTTATCTTGCAGGCGTCGCCGGAATTGCCCTCGACGGTATAGACGCGCTCCCCGTCCGTCCCGATAACAAGCCCTACATGGTCTGCGCTCCCGTCCCCGTCCCAGTCGAAAAAGATAGCGTCGCCGGGGGCGATATTCTCATAGCCCCTCGCGCCCCATTGCCCGCGTGACTGGAACCAGGGTACGCCCTGTGACTGGCACCCGGCAAAGCGCGGCTCGCTCTTTCCGGCTTGATTGTAGCACCATGAAACGAAACAGGCGCACCATTCCACGCGGCTGTTAAATCCGTACCAGCTCCAAAAGGGTCGCCCGCCCACGTTGCCGACTTGCCGCTTCGCAAGGTCTACAACGGCGGTGTTGCCGGGGCGTGTGCCGTTTACAAGCTGTACGCCGCTTAAATCCTCGGACGCGCCCATATCGGGGGAGCCGCCGCCGAAAATCAGCGGTTTGTTTCCGCTTGTTTCCAGATAGACGCGGTACATTTCAAGCTGCTGTGGCGTTAGAAGTTCCTCCGCAATCTCGGAAATGGGCTTGTTCGTCAGCTTCACGTTGAGGATATGGTACTCGTAGGGTACTTCCTCGGTGGTCGTTTCCCCTGTTTCCGGGTCTGTGCTTGTTTCTGTGCGGTAGCGGATTTCCGTTTCTTCTGTCAGCGTCAAAGTGTACTGCATGGCAAAGACGCGGTTTAGCTCTGCCTGTGCGCTCTGCGGGGTGTAGGTCTGTAAAAGGGCGGTGAGGTAGGACGCTAACTCATGGGGGTTATGCCCGATACTGTCAAGGTCATAGCGGTATTCGTCATAGCCGGGGTGGGTGCTTTCGATATTGTCAATCTGCTGCTGAAGCTCGTTTTCCTTTGCGGCGTAATTGTTCTCCGTCGCCACAAGGTCGCTGTCCTCCGACGTGTAGGAAGTCCCAAGTATGCCGTTCATCAAGCCGGAGAACATGGAGCCGCAAGAGGAAAGCCCCGCCGATACCATGATGAATAAGAGCAGCGCGGCAACGGCGATACATACGCCCGCCGGGTGCCGCCCTACAAAAGCGATTGCCTTTTTTGTTTCCTCGGCGGTCTTTTTTGCCGCCTTGCGGGTGTTCTCTGCGGCTTTCTGCGCCGTTTTTGCGCCGCCTTTCCTTGCTGTCTTTGCATACTGCCGCTTGATTTGCTGCTTCTGCATGAAGCGGGAAAGGGGATTGCCCGCAATCTGCGGATTGTCATGCAGGGCTTTGTGGTACTGGAAATCCACATTCGCCTTGAACGCCGCTTTCTCTGCCTTTGCCGCCGCCCGGTAGGGTTTGAGCTTGTGGCTGTGGTAGCCCTCCTTGACTTTCCGCGCCCCGTACTTTGCGCCGCGCTCTGCCAGTTCTTCGGATTTGTGCGCCCCCTCAACGCCGGAATTGTCCTTTTCAACGGAATGTATCTTGTTGTGGACGAAAATACCCGCTTCCTGTGCGGGGCGGGATAGCGGGTTATTGTGGGGCTTATTCTTTCCTATGGGCTTTTCCCGTTCCTCAAAGCGTAGGCGGGTCTTGCCTTTCCCGGTGGCTTCGTCAAAGGTGCGCTCCCGTACAAGTTTCTTTTCTTTGGGGATAGCCGCCTTTGCCGCGTCCAGACGGTCGGCTGCTTTGTCCGATTTTCGGATATACTTTTCAAGCTCCGGCGTTGCCCGTTCCTCGTCGGTAAACTGCAAGCGGGAAGATTTTTCTTTTGCTGTGGCTTCTGCCTGTGCTTTCCTCGCCGCCTTTTTGCTCGCCTTTCTGGTACGCGCCCCGTCGATACGCTCCAAGACGCGCTCGGCTGCGGCGGTGTCCTGTTCCCGTTCTGCCCCCGGCGCATGGGGAAGCGGCGGCGTGTCGGCTGTGAGCGCGGGAGCTGCGCCGCCCGGTAGGGGCTGCGCTGCCTGTTCCGGCGGCTGCGGTGCTTCGGTCTTTGCAAAGTCCGCGTCCCTTATCCGCTTGCTGATACGTTTCTTTTTCCCGGTGGCGGCGTTTACCTCGACAGCCCCCTCGCGGGTCATTTTCTGCGTGACTTTTTCACGCGCCTTATATTGTTTTATGTGTCTGTCCCTCCAATCCGCGCCCTTGCAAGGGCGCAATACTCGGCGTTTATCTCAATGCCTATATAATGCCTGTCAAGCTGCCTTGCGGCTGCCCCCGTCGTGCCGCTGCCGAAAAAGGGGTCAAGCACAACGCCGCCTTTCGGACAGCCCGCCTTGATACAGGTTTCGGCAAGTTTTGGCGGGAACGCGGCGAAATGCCCGCCCTTGTAGGGAACGGTATTGATAAGCCACACGTCCCGCCTGTTCCGAATGGTCGGCATGAGGGCTTCGTCGTAGTAGCTGCCGCTTCGCGCCCGGTTAAGCCCCTGTACGTTCCCCTGTCCGGGTACTTCGTCCGCATATTTCTGTCCCGCGCTGCGCCCGGTGCGGTACCGCGCCGCCGTTGTGGGGGCTAACGGCTCGGCTATGGCGGCTGCGTCATAAAAATACTTCTTTGACTTCGTAAGCAGAAAGATATGTTCATAGCAGCGGGTAGGGCGGTCTTTCACGCTCTCCGGCATGGGGTTTTCTTTCTGCCAGATAATGTCGCTCCGTAAATACCACCCGTCAGCGCGTAGGGCAAAGGCTAAAAGCCAAGGGATACCGATTAAGTCCTTTTGTTTGCAGCCGGAAACGCGGTTGTTTCTTGCAATCTGCTGTCCGTTTCTGCCTTTCGGGTTCTTCGGGTCTGCATGGTAGCCTTTATTTCCTGTGCCGCAGTAGGTGTCCGCGATATTCAGCCAGAGCGTACCGTCAGAACGCAGTACCCGGCGCAGCTCGCGGAAAACCTCGGTCAGCCTGTCAATGTACTGCTCCGGCGTGTCCTCCCGCCCAATCTGCATATCAAGCCCGTAATCCCTAAGCGCATAGTAGGGCGGGCTTGTGACGCAACAGTGTACGCTTTCCTCTGGAAGCTCTCGCAAGGCATAGAGCGCGTCCCGGTTGATAATGGTGTCTGTCCTTAATTTTGTCATGCTTCGCCCACTTCCTCCGGCTTCGTCGTCATTACCCGGTAAAGCTCGGTGTCTTTCGGGAAGCGGTCTACAAAGGGCAGCACCACGTTTCCGTAGAAGATAAGCCCCTCGCCCGCTTCGGTGTGGGTGACATATTTCATCTGCTGCGGGGAGATGTTGAGCTGCTTTGCAAGGATAGCCCGGTCGCCCGCCGCCTGATTGAGCATGAGGACAAAATCAGAGTTTTCAAAGATATTCTCCACTTCGCGGGAAGCAAGCAAATCCTTGACGTTCTGCGTAATGGCTGTGGGTATGCCGCCCCATTTTCGGAAACGCTTCCAGATTTCAACGGAATAGGCGGCGGTCTGTTCCTCTTTCAAGAGAAGATGAAATTCGTCCATAAAATACCGGGTGGATTTCCTTTCTGCCCGGTTGACGGTGACGCGGTTCCATACCTGGTCCTGCACAATGAGCATACCTAACTTTTTGAGCTGCTTCCCAAGCTGCTTGATGTCAAAGCAGACAAGGCGGTTGGAAAGTTCCACGTTGGTACGGTGGTTAAAGACGTTAAGGCTCCCGGAAACGTAAAGCTCCAATGCCGCCGCGATACGCGCCGCTTCCGGCTCCGGCTGCTTCAAAAGCTCGTCGTAAAGGTCGCCCATGATCGGCATTTTTTCCGGGTCGGGGGCTGCAAGGAAAGGACGGTACACATTCCTAACAGCGCGGTCAATGACGGTCTTATCCACGGGCTGCAAGCCCTCCTTGCCGCCGACGATCAGCTCGCAGAGGGAAAGGATAAAGTCGCTTTTCAGCGCAAGCGGGTTGTCGTCCTCGGAATAGTTGAGGTTTATATCCATAGGGTTGACGTAATGCGGGCTGGTGGGGGAAAGCCTTATCACCTGTCCCTGTAACCGCTGCACAAGGGGGTAATACTCGGCTTCCGGGTCGCAGATAATTATATCGTCGTCCGTAATGAGGAAAGCATTTGTCATTTCCCGCTTTGCCGCAAAGGATTTTCCGCTTCCCGGCGTTCCCAAGATCAAGCCGTTGGGGTTTTTAAGCTGCTTGCGGTCGCATAAGATCATGTTGTTTGAAAGGGCATTTAAGCCATAGTAAAGGCTTGCGCCCCTCTGAAAAAGCTCCTGCGTGATAAAAGGGATAAAGATCGCCGTGCTGGAAGTCGTCAAGCCCCGCTGTATGGGGATAAGGTTCTCACCGATAGGGACGCTTGACATAAGCCCCGCTTCCTGCTGGTAGTCAAGGCGGGTGAGGGCGCAGTTATATTTCTGTGCTATCCCAGCCGCCGCGAAAATGTCATTTTCCAGCTTCCTTTTTGTGTCTGCCATGTTCACCACAAGGAAAGTCAAGAGGAACATTCTTTCATTGCGGCTCTGTAAATCCTGCAAGAGATTTTTCGCTTCGCCGCCGAACGTGGCAAGGTCGGACGGTATTATATCCATGTCATATCCGGCGCGGACAGCTTTTTTCTGTTCCTCGATCTTCATTTTGTCAAGGTCGGTGATCTTGCGCTTGACCGTCTTGATTGCTTCCGTCTGGTCGATACTGTGGATATGTAAGTTGACGATCACGCCCGTTTCAAGGTCTAACATATCCGCAAGCATACGGTCGTTCAGCTCCGGCGCAAGTATCTGTAAGAACGACACCGCGCCGATCTTTTTCCCCATGCGGAAGTACCGCCCCTCGCCAAAACGGAATGAGGGCGGGGCGATAAAGTCCTTTGTGGTAAGCCCGGACGGGGCAAGCCATGAGAAATCAAAGTTGAACGGCTCCCCCTCCGGGTGGAATACCCCGTGCATGGTCTGTAAGCGTTCATAGCCCGTCATGGGGCGGGCGGTCACGCCTAAAACCTTGAAATTGTTCAGTATGTCCGTTTCGATACGGGAAAGACGGGATTTTGCCGCGCCCAAGTTGTCGGCTTCAATGCTGAACGTGATATATTTGTGCTTCACAAGCCCGTTGTTCCCTTTGGAAAGCTGGCTTTTGAGCATATCCCCGTACTCCGTGCGGATAGAGTTGAAAGCGTCGTCCTGCGCCGGAATGTTGATCGCCTTTTCCGCTTCCTCCCGCTGCGTCCCTTGATTGATGAAAGAGAGCTGCACCGACACGGAAGCGTCAAAGTAGTTGAGGAAGTCGCACCAGTTCTCAAAAATGGCGGTCTTGTCGTCTGCCTGTGCAAGCTGGTAGTTTATATCCTCAAAGACAATGCTCTTGCTGTATTTCCTTTCCGTCACCCGGCATATCCCGTCCGGGTACAGGTTGATGTAGGGGATCGTCTGCTGGGCGGTGTGCGCCTTTCCGTCCCCCTTTGCCTGTCTGATAATGGCGGCGATCTGCTTCTTTTCCTCGCGGGTCAGCTTCCGCTTCGGTTTAGCCTTTCCGGGGTCTTTTCCCGGTGCGCCGCCTTTGGTTGTTTCCTTTGACAATCGCTGATACCTCCTTTTCCAGTTTCCGCTGCTTCTCCAAGACAGCGTATAAATTTTGCGTCTGATAGGGTCGCTCCTTTGGTCGGACAAACTTTGTCTGAATGATGTTCTTCACCACGACTTCAAGGGGCTGTCCGTGTTTCTCGTACATTGCCATGAGGAAGCAGGGGAGCATGACGACGATCATCACGAACGACGCCGCGCTGGTTCCCGCGCTGTCCTTTAGCAAGAAAAAAAGCGGCAAGCCGACAATGAGGGCTACCGCGAAACAAACGATCTGCCGCTTCGTGAGGTTGAAAGCGACTTTCGTTTTTATCTTTGATAAATCCTTTGGTACGGGTACATACGCCATACCGAAAACCTCCTTTCTGTCAGAGTTCTATGCTGTTTTTGGTTTCATTCCCCCATGTGTCCCAGCCCGCCGTTTCCTGCCTTGCAAATAGCTCTATCCGGGGAATGTCGCCCATGAGGGCAACGATCTTGTCCCGCGTTATGTCCGGCTTTTTGCTGTGCTGCTCTATGGGGGAGATAATGAATTGATGAATACCCGCCGACTTGCGCTTTGGGTGTCCCCGTGTGGCAAGCAGACAGATTTCCGCATTTCCCCGCGTCCAAAATCCCAAGCCGTAAAACCATGTGTAGGATTTTTTATTGAGTTTCAGCCATACAAAGGCGGCGGTCTTATAGGTAAAGCCCCAAGCCTTGATAAGCCGCAGGGCTTCGGGAAGCTGTGGGAGTGTCGCCCACAAAAAAAGTGCGCTGTCCTCTGCCGCAAGTCCAGCCACGGGGAGCGCACATAATTCCTCTATGCTCATGGTCGGGTAGTGGTGTTCTGCCGCGCCGGAAAGCCGCTTCTGTGCGTACTTCCACGGGGGATCGGCGTAGATTATGCCGTATTTCTTTTCAATGGGTTCTTGTCCCTCCTTTCTGTGCTTCCTGCAATCCCCATAAAGGGTAATCAAGGCAAAGGTCATTTTCTGCCCTTTGCCTGTCCCTATTCTATGGGGTTCCTCCGCGTCAAGGTCGGGTCGTATTTTCGCCGCTTTGCTCTGAAAATCTCCACCCTACCCTTGACACGCCTTTAGTGCGCAGAAAAAATTGATTTTGCAAGTGCGCCGGATTTGAACAGGGAAAAGCAGAGGATAACCGTATATGCCGCAAGGGAAAATATCGCGCTGTGTAAGTTACCCGCTACGGTGATACTGTTCACCAGCACCGCGTAAATGCCGACGCACACCATAATGAGGAAGCCTTGAAAACCGATAGCGAACAGGGATTTTAAGTAGTTGTTTCCGATCTGCCCCCATTCCCGGTTAGTCATTGTTGCAAACGGGATAGGCGACACGGAACAGTAAAGGTATATTTCAATCATTCTGCCGTACAGGATAACCGTGATAAGCACCGACATGATTTTCATGCAAAGGCTCACAAGGCTTGTTTCCATGACAAGCAGGAGTAATTCGGGGATTTCCATTGCGTCAAGCCCGCTCTGCATGGAAGCAAGGGCGGCGGCAACATCAATGCTGGTGCTGCCGCTTATCACCCCCGCCGCGCCGGAAACGACGTGCTGCGCAACGTCAAAGACTGCCATAGTTATATCAAAGGTGTGGGTGACAAGGTACACCGCCACCCACGCCTTGAAAAACCACTTGAAAAACATGAAAGTGTCAACGTCGTGCATATTGTTCTTTTCCGTTACCATGCTGATAAGCTCCACGCATAGGACGTAGGTAATGACAAGCCCCGCAATGGGTACGATCACATTCTCCGATAACGTGCGTATCATGTTGAATATGCCCGCGTTCCAGCCCTGCGGGGTCTGCCCTACCTCGGCGGCGATAGTGCCGACTTTCTCGTTTACGTCCCCGAACATAGTTGACAGGTTCCCGTTAATGGCTCCTATGAGGATTTCCTTTATCCATTCCGTGATCGCGTCAAGTATGCTCTGCATAAGCGTTTACCTGTTGCCGATTAGGAGAACAGGTTCGCAAGCAGGGGTACAACGCCGCCGCCCGCCATGAGCTGCTTCATGCCCTGCGACTTCGCGCCGGGGTTGTCGTTGCCGTAGCCCTCCATGAGATTGACAACGCCCCAAATGCCAAGACCAGCCCCAAGAGCAATAACAAGTGTTTTCAGAACGCCTACTGCGGAAGTAAAAAATGCCATGATAAAATCCTTTCTGCCGCGTGTGCGGCTGTCCGGCAAGCGGACAAAAGGCGGTCAGCGATTGGTCGCCGCCGCATAAAAAAAACGCCCCGTATGAAAGGCGGTGTCCCCACGCTGCGTAAGTTCTGCGGCGCGGCGGTATTCAGTTGTAGGGGGTTGGGCGGTACGTCCCCCGGTAGGGGCGCGTACCATGTAGCCCGTGTTTACGTTCTTGATCTCCGATCAGCTCCTTAATTCTTTTTGTTTTTATGAATGACAGGTAGGAAAGGGTGTGTTTCCGTAGTCGTCGGCGGTGTGGGAATGTGGGTAACTGGCTATCTCATGGGATTGTGGGTAACTCTGTTTGCAGGACGTGGGAAAGCTGCACTTTGGCTTTTCCATGTGCTGTGAATGGAGTTATCCATGATCCCATAGCCTGTTATCCACATTTCCATGCCGCAAGGGGCGCGTACCTCATGCCCGGTCTTTATGTCCTTGATCTCAATCCCTCCTTTCTGTCTGCTGGCGGGACAGCTCCATGAGCCGGATATAGGTTTCTGTCCCCCGTATGGCAGCGTCAACCGCCCCGGCTATAAGTAATTGCCACTTCATAACTTCCCGTATCTCTGTTTCTTTGCTGATACGCTCATTCATGGTCTGCGTCCTCCTGCAAATGCGCCCGGTTCTTCTCGTAAAGCCGTTCGCAATCCTTAATAAATTTCCACAGGGCAGCTTGCCGCCGCTGTTCTTCCCGGATTTTCGGGTTGACAAGCACCGTAAACCGCCGCCTGTCTGTGCCGGGGCGTTCATTCACTGTCTGCGTCCTCCTGTAACTCTGCCCCGTCAATCTCGTAAACGTCAAATTCCTCGTCCGGCTTCACAATGGCGGGGCGGCGTTTGATGTGCTTCTCCATGTCAAAGGCGTTCTTCGGGTCAGCGTCGGAGAGGTACTTGTATTTCGGATGCTTCGTTATGTCGAATTTATCCGAAAAGAATGGGCGCACACCGCGCACCTGTAAAATACACTTGCCTCCGTCCATGACCGCGATCTCGTCCTGCGTCATAAGCTCCTTTCCCAATTTCTGATAGTTCAGCCCGTGGGAAAGCTCCCGCCCTCTGGTTTCGGACGTGTTGAAGCTGTCTATGGTTTCCTTGCCTAAAAGTTCCGACATTTCTTTGAGCGTCGTTTTTTCCTTGCCGCCCAAGAAAAGGGTCGTGTCGCAGTTCCCGGTGATCGTGTCGGCGTTGTCCTTATAAATGGCTTTTAGCTGGCTCTGTGACTGCAAGATGATTGAAGCGGAAATTTCCCGGCTTCGGATTGTAGCGATCAGCTTCTCGAATTTGGGGATTTGCCCGATATTCGCAAATTCATCAAGTAAGCACCTTACATGGACGGGAAGCCGCCCGCCGTATTCATCATCTGCTTTGTCGCACAAGAGGTTGAATAGCTGTGTGTAGAGAATACTCACGACAAAGTTAAAGGTGTCGTCGGTGTCGCTGATAATCACGAAAAGGGCGGTCTTTCTGTCGCCTATGGTGTCAAGCTCCATTTCGTCGGTTTCCATAAGCTCCCGCAGCTCCTTAATGTCGAATGGGGCTAACCTCGCGCCGCATGAGATAAGTATGCTTTTTGCGGTCTTGCCCGCCGCCAGTTTGTATTTTTTGTACTGCTTGACTGCAAAATGTTCCGGGTCTTTTTCTTCCAGACGTTCAAACATGAGGTCAACCGGGTTCTGGAAATCCTCGTCGTCCTCGCGGGCTTCCGACGCATTTATCATTTCAAGCAGCGTCGTGAAGTTCTTCTCGTCCTCCGGGGCTTCATACCAGATATAGCCGATTAGCGCGGTGTAGTAGAGCTTTTCCGCTTTCACCCAGAAATCCTCGCCGGATTTTTCCCCGTCGCCTTTGGTGTTGGCGATAATGGTATTGACTAACTTCAAAATGTCCTTTTCGCTCCGCAGATAGGCAAAGGGATTGTATTTCATGGATTTTTTGAAGTTAATCGTATTTAGCACTTTGATACGGTATTTGTACCGCTGCAACATTTTCCCGGTTTCCAAAATCAGTGTTCCTTTCGGGTCAGTGACGATATACGACGTTGGAAAATCCTTTGACGTACATTGCATGAGCGACGGTTTCACAAAGAACCGGGTCTTGCCGCTGCCGGAACCGCCGATTACAAGGATATTTTTGTTTCTTGCGTATTTCGGCTGCTTCGGGCGGCTGTTCATGGTGAGCCGTTCCGTCTGTGTTAAGGGAATATTGTTCTCAAATACCGGGTCGGTGTACGGCTTTATGTCGTCAGCCCCGCCCCAACGCGCCGAACCGTATTCTGTCCCGCGGCGGTATTTCTTCGCGTTCTTGCCTTTGGTGTAGATAATCAGCCGGACAATGACCGCCCCCGCAATGCCTAAAGCTAAGTCTGCCGGGTGGAAGCTCGGCGCGATACTGGAAAAGGCGGCGGTAAAACCGTCCCCAAGATGTAGCAGCTTTGCGCTTGCGTCCGCGCCGGGGGAGAGCCGGACAGCCGCGCCCACTTTATCAAAGAGCCAGACAAAGAGCAGATACGGGAGATTTAGGATAAGCAGCTTCTTGATTTCCGGCTTCATAGCGATACCTCCCTGTCCTTGTTCTTGACCTTTGCCCGTTCCGCGTTTCTGCCCTGTGCAGCTTCTTTGAGGGTAGAGAGCAGCTTTCGGATTGAGGGCTTTTTCTCCTGTGTCAGCTTTTTTGCGGAAAATTCCTTAAAGGCTGCGGTCAGTACGTCCGCGTCCCGCCCCTTGAAGAAAACCAGATAGCGGGGCGGGCTTTCCGTCGCGTCCTTTTTCAGCGCAAAGTCGATACCGTACTTTTTCGCCGTACTCTCAAAGGCTTTGATATTGCCCTCGGTAATCTCAATGTTGGAAACGCCCGCGTTCTGCTTCATAAGCTGCTTTAAGCTCTGCTTGCCCTGTGGCGGTTTTGCAAGCTGCTTTTTGCCCTTTGACAGTATGGCTTTCATTGCCTTTTGGAGCGTCTGGGCGGTCAGCTTCCCGGTCTTGATGTAAAGGGCTATGGTCTTTTCGTTTACTTCGTCCTGCAATTTGTCGCGTCCTCCTTTCGCGTTTCTTTATGGGGCGGCGGTCAGATACGCACCCGCAGCCCGTTCAAGTCCTCGGCTCTGATACCCACAAGATACCAGTTGTCGCCGTACTCAATCCGGGTCGGCTTCCACTTGCCCCGCACGAATACGTCAAAGCACTCACCGCAATGCAAGCCCCCGTAGTAGCTGTTTAAGTCAAAGCGAATGTCGTAACGGTCGGTGCGCTCGTCAAATACCAATGCTCCTGTCATTTTCTGTGCCATAATAAAATCCTCCTTTTGTTGTTTTACAGGCTTTCGCCCGGTTTGCATGAATAATAGTCCGGGTCGCCGTACTGCGGCTTCTTCGGTGACAGTGCGCCGCTTGCCATGTCATGGGCGACAAGGGAAGTGTAATAATTGCCGATAGTGGACGGGGCGTTGAAAAGGGCTGCTTTCAGATATTGCTTGATGTTGCGGATTTTCGTTGTGTTCTCCCGCATACAGTCAAGCACAAAGCGGATATGCTCGCCGTCCAGTTTCATAAACTTAGATTTCACAAGCTCTGCCGGGTAGTCGTCCCCCGCAATCCGTACCCGCTTTCTGGCGGTGCATACGGTTTCAAGCATGAGGTCTACAATCTCGTCCAGCCTGTCCCCGTCAAACTTCATGTCCTGTTTGAGAATGTGGTAGTCGATATTGTCCTTGATGATTTCCCGGTATATATCAACTGCGCTCTGTGCTGCCGCTTCCGTTCCTTTCCGTTCCGGCGGCGTAGCCGCTTCTCTGCAAGGAGAGGGGTTAGGGGAAAGGATAGGAATGGAATGGGTACTTGATAAATCTGTATTTGATTTTTCTTTTTTTGGTAAGTCAGTTCTTTGTATATCTTTATTTAATTGCGTTGGATTTTCCAACGTAGGTTTTTCCAATGTTGGTTTTTCCTGCGTTGGATTATCCAATGTTGGATTTTCCAATGTAGGTAAATCCGGCGTAGGCGGCTGCGGCTGCTCGAATATCACATAGTCCGCGCCCCGCAAGCGTCCTTTCTCGTCGCGCTCCCTTGAACGGACGATATACCCGGCGCGTTCAAGCTCCTTAATGGCTTCGCGGATAGCGTCTATCTTCTCCCGGTTGATAAGGGATAAGCCTTTCAAGGTGTAGTCCCAATCTTCGGGGAGTGACAGCATTTGCGACAACAGCCCCTTTGCCTTTAGGGAAAGCTCCTTGTTGCGTAGGTGGTGGTTGCTCATTACGGTGTAGCCCTTGTTCCGTTCCACTCTGAAAACTGCCATAGTTCATAGCTCCTTTGCTTTGGATTTGTTACGCAGTAGAAGCGCGGTTTCGGGGGATAAGGTATAAATCCCTTTCCGCGCCAGATACGCGCCCGGAAAACCGCTTGTAGCAAGGCTTTTTCTGCCCCTACTGCGTAACAAAGGGCATGAAAAAAGCGGCGTTCCTGTTCTCCCATGTAGAGAGTAAGAAACGCCGCTTCTGCGTCGTATTCAGTTTTTAGTACAATACCCTGCTTGTCCGTCGCTCGAAAAACCTTGATTTTCCAGTGTTTTCAAAAGTATCGTTATCTAACGTCAGCTTTTGATCGTCCGGCGTTTAAACTTATGATGCAGGATGTGAAAGACGGTATTATAGACTGTATCGTTGTAAAAGACCTTTCGAGGTTTGCAAGAGAGTATATCGACGCAGGGCGATACATTGAGCGGATGTTTCCAGCAATGGGGATACGATTTATAGCGATCAATGATGCCTATGACAGTGCAGATACACAGGCACAGGGAAACGAGATAATCATTCCGTTTAAGAATCTTATCAATGACGCTTATTGCAGGGATATTTCCATAAAAATCCGAAGCCACCTTGAAACAAAGAGACAGAACGGAGAATTTGTAGGAAATTACTGTGTCTATGGCTACAAGAAATCTGAGATTGACCATAATGTGATTGTCCCGGACGAATATGCAGGTCATGTGGTACAGGACATTTTCTGCTGGATAAAGAACGGAATGAGCCTTGATGCCATAAGCGATAAGCTGAATGTTCTTGGTATCCTGTCACCTATGGCATACAAACTCAGCAATGGCGAAAATTATAAGACAGCATTTCAGAAGAAAGACGAGCTGCTGTGGACTCCTGTTGCGGTAAGGCGTATCGCAACGAATATTATTTATACAGGAACGCTTGTACAGGGAAAAATCACAACACCAAACCATAAGGTTAAAACAAAGATATTAAAGCCACAGGAGAAATGGGCAGTATGCCACAACAATCACGAGGCACTGGTATCTTTAAGGACTTTCCAGATTGTACAGCGTCTGTTGTCAGTGGATATGAGAATGGCACCGGGAAAAGATTCTATCTATCTTTTATCCGGAATAGCAGTATGTGCCGACTGTGGGGCACTTATGACACGAAAGGTGTCTACGGTAAATGGAAAAAAGTATGTTTACTATATGTGTTCCAATAACAAGAAGAATAAGAAGTGCAGCTCCCACAGGATAAAAGAGGCAGACTTGGAAAGCCGTGTATTTGATACCTTGAGGGATATGACAGCAATACTTCTGGATGCAGATGAGGTAATAAAGGAAGCTGGCAATAGTGCCAATTTCAGAATAGACCAGAAAAAGACAAAAGAGAGGGTCAGTGCAAAAGAGAAAGAGATAACCAAATACAACCAGATGCTTGTTTCGCTTTATGAGGATTACCGAGATGGAATTGTTGATAAATCAGATTTTGCGATTATCAAGGAGAGTTTTGAGGTAAAAAGAGCAGAGGCGGAAAAGGCAATCGACAGGTTGCAGAAGGAAGCGGAAAACATTGCTGCCGGGATTGAAAGAGATACCGAGTGGCTGGAAGAACACAGGAAATGGAAAACAATGCCTTCTCTTACCCGTAATGTGGTAGTGAGCCTTATACAGTCTGTAAAGGTATATGAGGGCGGTGATATAGAAATCGTACTGGACTGTGACGATGAATACAGAAAAATCGTTGCAAGAGCCGGGGAGCTGGAAAGACAGCATGATGCGGAAAGGCTGGTGGTTTAAATGGCAAGGAAGTCAAGAACACAGCCGAAACAGTCCACGGATACGCTGAAGGCTTTATCCAAAGTGTATAAGACTGCCATATATGTGAGGTTATCTGCGGAAAAAGATGAAACGAGAGACAGAAAAACCCTGATCAATCAGAGAAATCTCATTAAGAACTTTGTGGATCAGCAGATGGACATGGAAGTTTATGACATCTATATGGACGATGAAATTTCCGGTACAACATTCGACAGACCGGAATTTGAGCGTATGATGTCGGATATGAGGGCAGGAAGGATCAACTGCATTGTCGTAAAGGATTTGTCCCGCTTGGGTAGAGATTACATTGAAACGGGCAATCTGGTAGAGCGTGTATTCCCGATGATGAATATCCGCTTTGTAGCGATTACGGATAATTATGATTCCTCAAAGAAAGACGCAGACCTTATGGTTGCGGTCACGAATATAGCCAATGACCTGTATGCTAAGGATATTTCAAAGAAAATATCTGCCAGTAAGCAGGAAGCGATGGAAAAAGGTATTCCGACTGGAAATGTGGCTTATGGCTATAAGGTAGTCTTTAATGAAAATAAAGTCAAGGTAATGGTTGAGGATAAGGAAGCCGCAGATGTTGTAAGGTGGATTTTTAATGAGGCAGAAAAAGGTACACTGCATTCTGTGATAGCGGCAGAACTGAATGCGAAGCATATCCTTACACCTGCCCAGTACAAAGTAAGGCATAATATAGAGAAACTTGAAAAGCTGCGTGGAGTTAAGTGGACTGTTGATACAATATCACGCATTTTAAAGAATGAAGTCTATATTGGAAGATATGTGACAGGTAAAGACAGGGTATGCCTGTACAGACACGAAAAGAGGCATACTACCAATAAAGATGAGTGGTATGTTTTTGAAAATCATCATATTGCACTTATTGCAAAGGAACAGTTCTATGCGGTACAGAAGAATAAAAGAAAGGTAATAAAGCCAACAAAAAAGCAGACAGTGAATATGCTGAAAGGCAAAATCATTTGCGGCTGTTGTGGAAGCAGTATCCATATTCACCCAGAGAAACACGCAAAGGTTTATCTGTGTACGCATAGAAAAAGATATGGAAAGGATAGTTGTAACTGCCTGCCTGTAAAGGTAGACGATGTATATGCAGCGGTGCTTGCCGTTATAAAAGAGCAGATACAGGTCTTTGTTGACAGGGAAATGATATTAAAGGAACACCACAATGACAGCAGGGTAATCAGACAGGAACAGGTATATACGGAAGCCGTGAATAAGTGTGTCAAGGAAATGGACAGACTTATGGAATTAAAGAGCGGCTTGTATGCAGATTACACAGAAGAACTGCTTGATGAAAAGGAATACCTGCAACTGAACAGGGAGTATTCGCAGCGTATTGAGAAATTGAAGATACAGGCTGATGAATACAGGCAGGCGGCAAGTCAGTATGAAAGTGCTGAAAAGACTGTTGCCCAGTTAAAAGCTGAAATGCTCCGTTTTAAAGGAAAACGCAAGTTGACGCAGGAAATGGTCGATTTGTTTGTAGCTCAGGTACGCATATACGAAAACAAGAATCTTGAGATCGTTCTGAACTATGAAGATGAACTGAAAAAATTCGCAGAACTGAATATGGAAAGAGAGGCAGGATAATGGCTGAGAAAAGAAAATTAGCCTTTTATATCCGTCTCTCTGATGCGGATGAGGAGGTAAAAGCAGGAACAAAAGACGAAAGTAACAGTATTACAGGACAGAGAAAACTCTTGTATGCGTATATCAAGAAAACAGAGGAATTTGCAGGTTTTGAGGTACTGGAATACTTTGATGACGGATATTCGGGAACAATGTTCAATAACAGAGCAGAATTCCAAAGGCTCATACAGGACGCAGAGCTTGGAAGATTTGAATGTATCATAGTAAAAGACTTTTCACGATTTGGAAGGGATTACCTTGAAGTAGGCAACTATCTGGAGTTTGTATTCCCTGCAATGGGAATGAGGTTTATTTCTGTCAACGATAATTATGACAGTGACAGAAACTTTGGTGTTACTGGAGGAATGGATGTAGCTTATAAGAATCTGATTTACCAGCTTTACAGTATGGATTTATCAAGAAAGGTAAAGAGTGCCAGAAGGACAAGAAATCTGAGTGGCGAATACACGGCATCATTTGTCTGCTATGGATACAAGAAAGATCCGGACGATAAGCATAAGCTGATAATAGATGAAGAAGCTGCAAAGGTTGTTGTGGAGATATTTTCACTGATCATTGCAGGATATAATGCAAGTGAGGTTGCCCGCATATTAAATGAGAGAAAAATCCCGACAAGAGTTCAAAACCAGTGGAAGAATGGAATCAATTATGTTCCGGTTCATAATAAAGGGGATTATATGTGGGATAATTCAGAAGTTATAGCGATTGTCCAGAATGAGCAGTACAAAGGAATAATGATCCAGAATAAATGTGAAACTGTTGGTTTTGGAGATAATAAGAAGGTTCGCAAACGAAATAAAGAGGACTGGTCTGTTGTAGAAGGTGCAATACCAAGAATAGTAAGCGATGAAATGTTTGATGAAGTCAATAAAATGCTACGGGTTGAAGCCAGAGGGATTGAAAAGAGTACAAAGAAACGTAAGAAAAATCTTTTTATCTGTCCCTATTGTGGAAGAAAGCTGATGAATTCCAGTGCAGTATGTACACCGAAGCTCCTCTGTCCAAAACGCAGGATGGTAAGGACTGGCGAATGTCAGCAGATTTTTATGCTGAAGTCAGAAGCACAGGACAAGGTGCTGGAAATCACAAAGGAAATCTGTAGAACACTTATACAGGAAGAAGAACTTAAAAGGGCATCAAAGGATAAAAGGAAGGTGACAAGCGATGAGTATTTGATTAGTGAGCTTAAAGCGGAGTATGACAGAATATCAAACAGCACAGTTTCTTGTTATCAGTCATACAGAGAGGGAAAGTACACAAAAGAAGAATATGTGCAGCTAAGAAAAAAAAACCAAGAGCTGTTAGCTGATCTGGAGAATCAGATATCAGATTTGCAGGAGAAAGCTGCAAATCAGGAGCCTGACACAGAGGAGAAGATAGAACAGCTAACCCAGTATAGTATGCTGGAACAGTATGACGGAGATGTACTTTCCAACATAATTGATAAGGTGCTCATTTACAACGACAAAGATATAGAGGTTGTGTTTAAGGGTGAGAACTTTATCCGAAATGCAGTGTAGTAAACAAAATGAGTAATACAGAAAGCCAGTAGTGAAAAAGCTGCTGGCTTCTTCTATGGGTAGTAACGAAAAGGTTAATAGTAATAAACTATTCTGTACTTTAAAAATCAGTAAGGGTTTGATAGAATATGTACAGAAAAAAATAAAATTTTTTTTGTCCCAGTCTTGACAGATGCAGGATGGCCGAAAGCATGGGCAGTGTTCCGCATGGCAAAAGAAGTATGGAATGAGGAAAAATAGGGAAGTATAAATAAATATAAAATATACATTGAAAGGAAGAAAAACATGTTAGAAAATACATATACACTGGAAAACGGAATTAAAATCCCCAAATTAGGACTCGGTACCTGGTTTATCGATGATAGCAAAGTGGCAGAAGCGGTAAGAGAAGCCGTAAAAATTGGTTATCGCATGATTGATACGGCGCAGGCGTACGGCAATGAAGTGATATGTTGTGAAGTGTAGATGTCAGATTTCCCAAACAGTGTTGTTTAGCGGAAACCTCCATCTGCTAGTCAAATGCAAGCATTTGACTCTCGCGACATTCGCCAAATTGACACGCCAGCGTGTCAGCTTGGCTCATTGTTCGCGGATATAACACAACATAGGCGGCTGGCTCATTTGTGGTGAATGATAGATTGCAGATGTTGTATTAAGAAGGTGATACTCTTTTAATTGAAACTGTAAACATTTAGCACAAAGGAAAGAGCAGCGTATGGAGTTAACATATCATTGGGAAGGCGATGTATTGATTCCAGATTTGGAATTGGAAGATGGAAGCAATTATCAGATTGGCAAATATGGCAGAATGCGACAGAGGTATTTGTTTGAAAATCATCATGCCATGTATACACATCTGGTCCTTACGGAAAAATTGTGGAAACATCTGGAAGAAGTAGATATGGAATGCAATGACATGATGGATATGCTTACGGTAAGAATGGCTGAGCGTGAAGGTGTGACGGAGCATTTGAAGTCAGTAGATCAGCTCGGATGGGTGCGGAAGATGAATAACATCCGGAGCAGAGCAGAGGAAGTAGTGTTGCATGATCTGATTTATAGATAAGAATAAAGCAGGAATCGTCATGGTTCCTGCTTTGTCTTACCATATATACGAGAATGGAGCTATTGGTTGTTATTATCATTCTCATTGACTGCTTCATCTAGCAGTAATCGAGATTCCAGCTCATCCGTTGAAGGCAGTAATGTTGCAAGATTTTCTGGTAAGAAATTCGATAATTCGTATGCTGAAATTGCTATTGGTTCGTTGGAACTGTTAACAGCATATTTGGCTAATACATTATTTTTTTCTTTGCAGATGATCAAGCCAATAGTTTTTCCATCGGAATCCATTTTGACAATATCGTCAACAATGTTTATATAAGTACCTATCTGACCAATATCACGAGATTTGAATTCTTTTATTTTGACCTCTACTACGACATAACAATGTAGGTTTAGATGGTAGAATAACAAATCAATATATTCCTCTGTGCCTTCTATAGGTAAAGGGTATTCTCGACCGACAAAGGCGAACCCTTTTCCCATTTCAATTAAAAGATTCATAACCTTTTCGGTCAGGGCATCTTTTAATTCTTTTTCGTTATAGTCACGATTTAAAGCAATAAAATCAAAATTGTAAGGATCTTTTGTTATTTCCTGAGCTAAATCACCGGTGTAAGCCTGTAGTGTTGTTTGAAAATTACTTATTGCCTTGCCTTGGCGTTCATATAGATTAGTGTCAAGAAAGTTTAGAAGAACAGCTCTTGACCAGTTATTCTTTATTACTTCATCAACGAAGAACATTGCTTTTTCGGGTTCATCTTTGCATTTATCAACAATTAATTTTATATGTCCCCATGGAATGGCATATATTTCTGCCCCAACTTGAGGCAGATTTGTAGCCTCCGGTAATTCTGCCCCAAGTTGGGGCAGAATTTCACCAAATAAATTGTAGTATCTTTTCATGTATCTCAAATTAGTGGTTGAAAATCCTTTTGCACCTGGGAACATCTTTTTTAAATCTTCACTTAAAGTTTCAAAAAAAGCACCGCCCCATTTGCTTTCAGCCTGCATGTTAACGATATCCTTGCCGATTGACCAGTAGAACCTAAGCAACTCGTCATTAACCTTGATAGATGCTTTTATTTGTGTATTTTTAAATCTTTTTTTAACATGTTTCAGCCATTCGATATAATCTTTATCAATTCTAATCATATTGTCCATAGTATTTCCTCCAGATATGTCATTTATTCATTATTCATCTGTTTTATTTTTCTTAGCCCTTGTTTTATAGACATTATACTGATTCTTGCATTTCGGAGAGCAGAACTCATTTCCCTTACGGCTTGCGATAAATGCCCTGCCACAGTGCTTACACAGCTTCATATCGCAGTCAGAATCCGTAAGCATAAAAGAGAAGCACATCTGGATCATGACGAGCAGGGAATGGAAGTTCCATACGATAACCGGGGTATTTTCCGCTAATGCGATATGGTAAGTCGGGGATATGCCGCCAAATGCAGACATACCCTGACGATACAGGTTTTTTGTCTGTTCGTCCAGACGGTCATAGTCCAAATAATATAAGAAGCTTGTAGTAAAGGTAAACGCCCAGTCGGAAAATTCTTTCACCAGCCAGTCATAGCGTTCTGCATATTCCTTCTGAAAACTCATCGTAACAGCCTGTGGATTCTTTCCCGTTGCAAGTGCGATTGCAATGCCATCCTTGTCGGATACCGACCAACTTGATTCTACCCCTTTTTTGTGAAAATCCATCTTATCAAATGGATAAAAATAATCGAGATAACTTTCTGTTGATAGAGATTCTTCTTTAATAAAATGGTTTTTTGGAAGATATACAGATTCATAGGTGATAAATTCCGCAGTTGTCGGAAGTGCAGTCATAAAGCCTAAAAATCCGTAGGAATTGATGAAACGAAGAACCATACTTTTCAGTTCATCTTCTGGTGCTTTATGCATGACCTGCAAACCGATATTGACAGCATCCAGTACAAGTGATTCTGCATCTTTCATAGGATTATACATTTCTGGTTTGGCATCCGCAGATACTACAATATATAAAGTCCCATCCTCGGCGGTACGGTATTCATAACTGCTGTACCGTATCCATGGGGAACTGGTATGTTCAAATAGATTTTTCATGAAAAGCCTCCAATCTGATTTCACTGGAATCAGAGCAATCGTCTGAAATTCAATTCGTATAACTTCTATATAAAGAAACTGTAATCTATTAACAATTCTATTCGATTACACATTATAGGTCAAGGGTTATCATTCTGAAATTTCAACGCAATTTTCTTTTGACAAAACATTAAAAGTATCATATTACCCTGTTATTTATTTCAGGCAGCATAGTCACTGTTTTTCAGAATTCTTTTCGTCTTTAGTTCTTACCCCGTTTTCAAGAAAATATTTTTCGTCCAATGTAAGTGTCCAAGGCAGATGAAGCAGCCTTGTTTCAAGAGCAGTCTTATATTTCTTTCTTATCTGCTTTATGGCAGTTTCCCTCACACCACGCACATTGCGGTCAGTCTTTCCGTTCAACTCAGCGTATTGGAGTGTGGAATATGAACGGACAACCACATAGTACAAAAGCTGTTTCTGGTGTTCCTTCATATTCTTTAATATCAGGCATAAATCCTGACTGCGTACAAGCTCATGGATGTAATCCGGCTCATCAAAGATATAATCAATAAAATCGCCGGCAAGTATCTGCTGCCACAGCACCATATCATAGTTGGCATTACCGGGCAGGATATAATCAGAGGCGTGCCATTCAAGCGGTACTTCAGAGCGTTCGATTTCATGGTACCGCTCTCTGCGTTCCCTGTTGTCATCAAGTTTATCCCACCACGATATAACATTTGCGAATTCTTCCTCGGTTCGTGCACTTTCTTCAAGACGGCTGATTGCCAATGCACGGGCTTCCCTGTGCAGCATAGTTTTCTCACTGGAAGAATCGTTGTATTCCGGTATTAAGTTTTGTTTGCGGAAAGCTTTTAGTTCCTCATATTTTGGCAATTTAATCAGTCCTTAAAAATTTTTTCAAAAATAATTTCAAAACACTTCCGATTTTGTAGCCGTATTTCTCCTATTAGTGAAGAGAGTAATTCTTTTTATCACTAAAGCAATTACAGAAAGGAGCAAAAAGGCTATGAAGTATGGATAAACAAAAGCTTCGGTTACACGAAGCGGAAGCATGAAACAATTATAAATTTTATCAGAGAGAAAGGCAAGGATTGATTATGGAGGCAGAAAAACTAAATAATGGCAATAGAAAGTCCGGCTCATGTGAAGCTGGATTTTTTTATCGCAGGATTGGTGGGACAGTTTACAAAATCAGGGTATTAACGAGTGAAAACAGTACAGATACCTTTTCGGACAAGATTTCCCACATTATTTCAAGAGAGGCGCTGACAGAGAAAGCGGATTATGATAAGATAGAGCTACCACAAATGAGTCAGTTGCCGGAAGGGAGTTCGGCATGAACAGAACCAGACAGACAACTGACAAATCGAAAAACAGAATAACTGCTCTTTATGAGCGACTCTCAAGGGACGATGAGCTTGCGGGAGACAGCAACAGTATAGTGAACCAGAAGAAAATGCTGGAGGACTATGCAAAGAGTAATGGATATACCGATTTGGTGCATTTTACAGATGACGGATATTCCGGTGGGAATTTTGACAGACCGGGATGGAAAGAAATGCTCCGGCAGATTGAGGACGGAAGCATTGGCGCAGTCATTGTAAAGGATATGAGCCGAGTCGGCAGGGATTACCTACAGGTAGGATTTTACACGGAGGTATTCTTTCGGGAAAAAGGTGTCCATTTCGTTGCTATCTCTAATGGTGTTGACAGTG
>OHEF01000405.1_pt1 | contig 22154 bp, 18 predicted proteins | sample 1567171 | NCBI WGS metagenome assembly OHEF01 (sample SAMEA3879576, study PRJEB24766) | human gut metagenome | biome: human-associated habitat; feature: feces | place: USA | collected 1985/1987
TGATCGTGCTGGCCTGCATCGTGTTCTCGGCCTTCGCCGCCAGCGGCACGGCGGTGCTGGGCGGCGGCTCGGTAGTCACGCAGGTATGGGGCTATCTTGGCGAAGTCATCTTCAATATGCTGGTGCTGGTAGGGCTGGTAAAGGGTGCCGACCGCGTGGTGAGGGAGATGTTTGGGTTGTGACGGGAGCATTGACACTATGTGGTAGATATGAGAAAATAATCACAATAATATAAAAACTAAGTTGTGGTAAATGATATGAGAGGTTAAAACTATGGATTTGAAGATTCATGTAACCGTCCATGCCTATGCGGAAGAAAAACTCCATGATGAAGTGCTTGTGCCGCATAGCGGCAACTACGGAATACTCGGTAAGGAGATTGTTGCACCGCTGAGGAGAATCAATGGGAAGAGTTTTTCTGTCAGAAATGTTGAAGCGGACTTTTCAATCATAAATCTGTGGGATTGGGTCGACAAAAGAATATATGAAATTGAAGCTAAATTCAAGACTGACTCAGTACTAACTCTCGCTGATGAGTTTAGCGTTATCCAAAAATATCTGATGTTTAATGGGCTACGATATTCGATTGGTGCTACAGAAAAGCCGATAGCATACTTCCTTCATAGAATGGGACACGCGATAGAAGATACTATCGAAATTCAACTCTTGCTGTGTATGGATGCAGGAAGTGTATTTGAAGATGATGGTATACGATACTACATGAATTCAAGAGAGGCCGGAAAACACAATGAAGCACACGTCCATGTGGATATACGACACGAAACAACAGGATCATTTTCTATCATCACAGGGAAGAAATTGTCAAAGGGGAAAATTAAGACCTCTGATGTGCGTAAGATTCAAATGATGATTGCCAATCACCAAGCGGAGTTGATTAATTTCTGGAATGAACATACAGATGGATTGACTGTGGACTTAGATCAAGCATTCGGACTTATAGGCTACTAATCGGAAAGATAATTCAGAAAACGAATGGTAAGGGAGGGACTACGATGTCTCAAAGAAATTCTTTTTGCGATATTACCTGTGTTGAAAAGCACAAGGGGTTCTACAACGATGCCGACCCAGAGCGTGAATTGAATAAAATTCTACTATCAATTTCCGAAACCCGTCTCAATTGAGACGGGTTTCGACATTTTATGGAGGAACACATGGAGATCAAAATCAACAAAGAGATACGCAGCTACAAGGAAACCGTTTATTTCGGCCTGACAGCGCGGCAGCTCATCTGTTCGCTGCTGGCGGTGGGTACGGCGGTGGGACTGTACTTCGCCCTGCGGGGCGTGTTAGACCGCGAGACGCTGGGGTGGCTGTGCATCGTGGGTGCTGCACCTATGGCGGCGGCAGGCTTCTTTCACTACAACGGCCTGACGCTGGAGCAATTCCTGTGGGCATGGTGCAAGACCAGCTTCCTGCTGGCCGGTCGGCGGCTGTGGCACAGCGAGAATTACCTATATGATCTTTGGGAGAAGGAGGACAAGAAGTGAGAAAACTATTCAAGGGCCGCAGCACGGAACGGGACGCCTTCCGCATTCCCCGCAGTGTGCAGCAGTCCATTCCCATCAAGCGCATCTATAAGGACGGCGTTTTTCAGGTAAGCGGCAGGTTTTCCAAGACCTGGCGCTTTTTTGACGTCAATTACGCCGTGGCCTCGCCGGAAAAGCAAATGGAACTGTTCTTGGGCTACTGCGGCGTTCTCAACAGTCTGCCCATCGACGCGGGCATCAAGCTGACGCTGGTGAACCGCCAACTCAACCGGCAGGAGTTCAGCCGAAACCTCCTGATGGCCTACCGGCAGGATGGCCGCGACTATATGCGCCGCGAGTACAACGGCATTCTGCTGGACAAGGCCAGCGGCAGCAACAATCTGGTGCAGGAGAAGTACATCACCGTATCCGTGGCCAAGCACAGTATCGAGGAGGCCCGCACCTTCTTCGCCCGCGTCGGCACCGACCTGACCGCTGGCCTCAGCCGCATGGATTCCGGCATACGGGAAATCACCCTCAACGAGCGGCTGCGGCTGTTCCATGACTTCTTCCGCGTGGGGCAGGAATCGGCCTTCGCTTTCGACCTGCAAACCGCCCAGCGGCGCGGCCACGACTTCCGCGACGCCATCGCGCCGGAGACGCTGCAATTCTTCCCCGACCACTACGCCGTGGACGAGCGCGTGGGCCGCACCCTGTTCCTGCGGGAGTACGCCAGCTTCATCAAGGACACCATGATAGCCGAGCTGATGGACTACCCGCGAAACATGATGCTGTCCATTGACATCGTGCCAGTGGCTACCGACGAGGCTGTGTCGGAGATGCACCGGCGCATCATGGCGGTGGAGAGCGACATCACCCGCTGGCAGCAGCGGCAGAACCACCACAATAATTTCTCTGCCAATATCCCCTACGACTTGGAGCAGATGCGGAAGGAGACGCGGGAGTTTCTGGACGACCTTACCGCCCGTGACCAACGGATGATGTACGCGCTGGTGACGCTGACGCACCTTGCCGACAACGAGGAGCAGTTGGAGCAGGACACGGAAGCCCTGTCCGCCATTGGCCGTTCCCACGGCTGTCAGTTTGCCACTATGAAGCACCAGCAGGAGGACGCGCTGAACACGGTGCTGCCCTACGGACTGCGGCGTATCGACGCCATGCGGACGCTGACCACCGAGAGTACCGCCGTGCTGCTGCCCTTCAAGACGCAGGAGATCATGGACACCGGCGGTCTGTACTACGGCGTCAACGCCGTGTCCCGCAACCTTATCATCTGCAACCGCGACGCGATGCTCAACGGACACGGCCTTTATATGGGCGTATCCGGCAGCGGCAAATCTATGATGGCCAAGCAGGAGATTGGCTTTGTGGGGCTGAATACCAACCACGATATTATTGTGGTAGACCCCGAGCGGGAGTATGGCCCTCTGATCCGCGCCCTGGGCGGCGAGGTCATCACCATCTCCGCCTCCAACGGCAGCTATGTCAACGCACTGGACATCTCCAAGGAGTACGGCGACGGGCGTAACCCGCTGGTGCTGAAAAGTGAGTTCATCATGTCTTTGTGTGAACAGCTCATGGGCGCGGGCGAGATCGGCGCAAAGGAGAAGTCCATCATCGACCGCTGTACTGCCAATATCTACCGCAAGTACATCCGAAAGTACGAGGGCGACCCGCCCACGCTGAAAGACCTCTACGACGACCTCATGCGGCAGAAGGAGCCTGTCGCCCATGAGATCGCGCTGGCGCTGGAGCTGTTCACCACCGGCAGCCTCAACGTGTTTGCCCACCAGACCAACATCGACACCCGCAACCGCATCATCTGCTACGACATTCAGGACTTGGGTGAAAACCTCAAGCCCATCGGCCTGCTGGTGATGCTGGACAGCATCCTCAACCGCGTCATTCGCAACCGACAGCAGGGGAGGTATACCCACGTCTACATTGACGAGATCTATCTGTTCTTCGCCAGCCCCGGCGTTGGCGGTAAGAGCGCCATCAACAACTATTCCAGCGAGTTCCTGTATAAATGCTGGAAGCGATTCCGCAAATACTACGCCACCCTCACCGGCATTACGCAGAACGTGGAGGAGTGCCTGCTGTCCGATACGGCGCGGCTGATGTTCGCCAACAGCGAGTTTTTGGTGCTGCTGAATCAGGCACCTACCGACCGTGCGGAGCTGGCCAAGCTGCTGGATGCCAGCGACGCGCAGATGGATTACGTCAGCGACGCCCCGGCAGGCCACGGGCTTATTAAAGTCGGCTCTTGCCTCGTGCCGTTCATCAATGAGTTGCCCCGTGACACGGAGCTGTACCGCCTGATGACCACCAAGCCTAATGAAAAGTTTTGAATAATGGAAAGAAATGCGAAGAACGGCTGAGTTTCAGCCGTTCTTACCCAAATATCTTTCGATAAATTTTTCTGTTTCGTTGTCATAGCGATTGTAGCCAGGATAACAGACTTTGGTCTTTCTGCCAACTTGTTTGGGATTCAGCTGGAAGATCGAGATTTGCTGTTTCCAATGCCTTGCGCTTCATTTCTGCATCCGCACGGGCGTAAACCTCGGTCGTTTCAATCTGCACATGTCCAAGAAAATCTCGAATGTAATGAAGATCAACATCTGCACGGAGCAGGTGCATTGCTTTGGAATGGCGGATAATATGCGGAGTAATCCCTTTTTTGCCCTCCATCCAAGAAACTTGAGCCATGTATTTATTTAGAATATAAGTGACTCCGGGTCGGGTCAGTCGCTTTCCTTGGTGGTTGACAAACACTGGATCATCTGGTTTCCGCGCAGCGTCCAAATGCCACATATTCAGATACTTTTGCAATATGGTTGCCGTCTGTGACATAAGCGGAACGACACGCACTTTTCTTCCTTTGCCATAGAGCCGGATCGTTGCTGGTGTTTCCAGACGAATATCTAACAAGGAGAGATCAATCAGTTCTTGAACTCTTGCACCAGAGTCATAGAGCAAACACAGCAGCGCCGTATCTCGTATCCCATATTTTTTCGTCTGGTCTGGAAGTGAAAGTAGCTCTCTCAACGCCTGTTCCGGCAGGTATTCCACAAACCTCTTTTCTGTTTCTTTCATCGGAATTGCAAGAATACGCTGGCAATGCAGCAGCATTTCTGGGTTTTGGAACTGCACATACCGAAAAAACGCATGGATCGCAGCTAACCGCACATTCCTCGTCGAAGCACTATTCCCGCGGTTTACTTCCAGCCAATCCAAAAAGCGAATAACCAAGTCGGCATCAATATCAACCAAGCAAATCCTGTCTATCTTTTTGTTCATCTCCTTCATAAATAATAAAAGCAGGCAAAAGGTGTCCCTGTATGATTTTATGGTATTGGAGCTAAGATTTCTTGTGCCTGCCAAGTGTTTTGTAAGGTAGCTGGAAATACAGATAGCGAAATCAGATGGATGTTTCATTTGAGTTGTCCTCCAACGGTATTAAATTGCCAAACAAAGCTTCGGATTGCTTCAGGATAGCTGGAAAACTTTCGGCGGAAAGGTGAATATACTGGCTGGTTGCCTGCACGGTTCTGTGCCCCATATATGTCATCAGCAGCGGGAGTACTGCATAAGGGTCTTCGCCATGCGCTGTCAGCTTTTGCAGACTGTGTACGCAAAATGTGTGTCTCAAGTCATGCAGCCGCGGCCCTTTTCCCTTGCCGCGGTATGGAATGCCAGCCCTGAAAAGAATGTCCCTAAATGTTGTGTCCATTGTTGCAAGACTGTATCTGGAACCATCCGGTGAGGGAAAAAAGTATTCATCTTTCCCGAGAAACCCCATCTGTTCACTGTACGCCATAAAGCGTGCCCTCAAATTGTCATCCAGCGGAATGAGGCGATCCAGACTTGTTTTTGTGTTTCGCAGGAGAAAGAAACCATCCTCGAAATGAACATCACCCACAGTTAGATTCAACGCCTCAGAAATGCGGAGTCCGCAAAAGCATAGGACACGGAACAGCAAAGGATAGACGATATGGCGCTTCGGGCTGCACTTGTTGAACCGAAACCCATCAACGACTGCTAAGATTCGCGCAATCTCATCATAGGTAAAAATATAAGGAACAAAGTCATGCACTTTTCTTGGAATCAGTTCAGATGGAATTCGATATGCGGGAAAACCGTTGCGGTTCATAAAATCCGCAAGGCGTTGCATGATATAGATGCGGTGTTCAATCGTTGCGGATTTTTGGTGCGCTTTCGGCGCTATCCATTCGAGCATAAGTTCTTTACTCAAGGAATTTTTGCAGTCTCTCCCCAGAAGAAAGGTATCGAAGCTCTTCAAATATGCTTCAATACTGTTGTATTTGAATCCGAATCGCTGTTTTTCTGCAACGAATGCAGACAGCAGCGGAGCAAGATCACTTTCGAAAACTGCTGTTTTAGGTGGTGACTGCATAATTTTCACCCTCCACTAAGGTGCAGCACCGCAGCTGCTCCGTATCTGCGCGTAAATATTGCATAGTGGTCTCCAGACTTTTGTGACCGAGAATCTCCGAAATAACCGGAAGCGGAATCTCTTTCCTTAGAAGTTCGTTGGCCAGACTGTGCCGAAGTGTGTGCATCCCGTGATTTTTCTCCGGCGTGACCTCAATGCCCGCCTTATACAGATACTTGTTAAACATACCGTAGAGGTGATTGTTGTCACTGAATTTTTGAAATGGCGGTTTATGTGTAATGAACACCAGCTTCAAATCAGATGCGGGACGCCCATTCTTCACATAGTCAATAATTGCCTGTCCGACATCTTCAAACAAAGGAAGAACCAATGGCTCATTTGTCTTGTACTGCGAGATCTGAATACAATTCTTTTCCCACTTTATATTGTCAAATTCCAATCGAATCACATCGCTGACCCTAATTCCAAGCCGGGCAACCAGCAGAATGATTGCGTAATCCCGTTTACCGACGGGACTGGCTAAATCAATGCAAGCCAGGATTTTATCAATATCTTCTCTGGTCCAAGTAGACGGAATGTGTTTCCGCTTCAGCAGTACGTTGGACTTTGGAATAAAAAGAGACAAGTCATCCTTTGTAAATTCATTTAGGTAGAGATACCGAAAGAAGACACGCAGATGGCAAAGCGTGGCGCGAAGATTTCTGACAAGATCCGGAATAGATGTAGATAAAAAAGATGAGATATGCTCTGGCGTCATATCTCTAAAAGAATCCACTCCTACGCTATGCAGATGGTTGGTGATGCGTTTTAGTGTACGTTCGTAATTGACAATAGTTTCTGGCTTGCTGTTCTGACTCCGCAGATGCGAGATGAAATCTTCTGTTATAGCTCGGAAAGACTCAACCCACGGCAAATCCTTGAACCACGGCGTATGATAGTTTCTGATTTTTCCATAACGGCGATATTCCAGCAAGTTGCGAAGCGCGGCTCTTACCTCATACTGCCGTTTGGAAACATTGATATTCCCACTCTGAATATCGTAGTTTTTCAGCAGAAACTCATCCATTGACGCTTCATCAATGTCGAGACTTCCATGGAAAAAGCAATACTCTTTCCAATAGCGTTGACGCAGCCCGATGGTGCTGTCAGTGTACCCCAAATCACGTAATGCATCTGAAATACCCCGAAGCTCTTTGTTGAAATTGTTTGTAATCATAGACACACTCTCCTTTCAAGGTGGTGTGTCTATTGTCGTTGAAAGGAGACATCCATGCAATTATTATCGCAAGTTTTTTCCATAAAAATGCTTTATAGACAGCTAATTACAATCACTCTTTCCATTTATAAAAACTTTTCATTAGGCTTGTTATGCAAAGCTTTGCATAAGCGCCCGGGGGAGCAGAATGCGTGACGTTAAGACCCGCGCTGCCATGGAACGACCGAAAACGCGGCAGAAGAACGCCGTACCCCGCACGGCGGTGCGTATCTTGCAGCGGCACTATGCCCAGCAGAAGCAGGAACGGCAGACCCAGCACCAGCGTCAGCCGGTGGAGTACGCCACGGAGCAGGTACAGCAGGGCGGGTCGGACGCCGCCCGCCTGACCTTTCGCACCACGCGGCAGCTTCAGCGGAAGTACGTTCTGCACAAATATCGCGCCCAGAAGGTGCGGCAGCGGCAGGAGACAACGGCGGAGCAGGCGCGCCAGCGGGATATGTGGCGGTCAACGGAGCAGACCGCCGCGGCGCAGCACACTGCCACAGTGCCGCGCCAACCGGCACAAAAGCCGCCTACGGCTGCTATGACCGCCGCCCAGCAGCGGGCGAAGCAGCAAACCCAGCGCGCCGCCCAGCGGCAGATGCTCCAGCAGACGAAAGCCGCCGCCCGCAAAGCAGGACAGCGGCTGGAGCAGATGGCGCAGGCGGCAGGCAAGACCATCCGCGCCGGTATTGAGGCGATAGCCGCAGCAGGCGGCGGTGCGCTGCTGTTTCTACTGCTGGCTTTGCCGGTAATCGCGGTTGCGGCGGCGCTGTCACCGGCTGGCGTTCTCGCGGACAGTCACACCATGGAGCCCACCGGCGAGGCCATGGAGGTGTGGGAGCGCCTGCCGGATGATCTTTCCATGGAGCGGCGCATGGTTGTCACCTATGCGCTGGCGCTGGTGGAGAAAGTTGATTACTTTTGGGGCGGTAAATCGCTGGTGCTGGGCTGGGACGACCGCTGGGGCGAGCTGACGGAGGTCACAGCCGAGGGCAGCGACAGCACCGGCACGGAGCAGCCCTACGGCTTGGACTGTTCCGGCTGTGCGACACGTTCCTAACTGAAAAGGTTAGGCGTGAAACAAAAAATAAGGATTGAAAGGAGCCAGATAAAGTTTCATAGAACTGATATTCCAAGAAGTGGAATGACGGGGTAACGCCCTGAAACGCTCCCCTAAGCTCGCGGTATGCGGAGAGGTGCGCAAACGCCAAACCGTGTAAAGCCCGCTAAAGACGGCTGAGAGCTACCCTAACGCTGGGAGTTTCCCAGAGCGAGGAAAGTGCGCCAGAGGTGGCGTGTGTAGGTTATAGGCCGGGGGTCTATAAAGCGTCCATGGTGAGAATGCAGGTTCGTGACCTGCCGACGAATGTCCGAGTGTACGGGTCTAAATGCAGACATGGTAGAAATGCCATGACCGCCAAGCGCGGGGTACGTGGGGTGGAGTAAGGTTAGTCTGGGATAAAACACCCTGCCGTGTTACAGGCACGGCCAAGCGTACAGGCTTAAAGGACACACCTAAAGACGCCATGAAAAAGATAGGAATATCGGAACGTGGAAAGGTTAGAACATGGAGCATTTGCGTGCAATGAAGTGTTGGCGAGGGAAAGCCGCAAGGTATAACCCGCCTTTATCTAACCGAGAGCGATGTCATAGTACCGATGAAACCGTGATAATAAGCGGTGGAGGGATAGGCATTAGTCGTAGATTGAAAGAACAAATCAGAATGAAAAATGCAAAGGTTCGAGTATGACTAAGAAAGGCCACTTCTCGGGAAAGAGGAGGATGCCGACTTTGCCAACCGCAACGAAAGAACAGAAAGTGCAGAAAATCCGAAACGCTGAGTATTATGATTTTCAGGGTGTACAGGACACTTTATACACACAGAGCAAAGAAAACAAAGTGTTCAGAAAATTGATGACAATTATTCTCTCAGAAGAAAATATCATGCTGGCCTATCGCAATATCAAGAAAAATACAGGAAGTCATACACCCGGCGTGGATGGAAAAACAATCAAAGACCTGTCCAAGTGGCAGGAAGATAGCCTGATAACCTATATACGCACCAGATTAAAACACTATATTCCCCAACCGGTAAGACGTGTGGAAATTCCAAAAGCCAACGGTAAAACAAGACCGCTGGGTATTCCGACCATCATGGACAGATTGATACAGCAATGCGTCCTCCAAGTAATGGAGCCAATTTGTGAGGCGAAATTCCATGAACGGAATAACGGTTTTCGCCCATGTAGAAGTGCAGAACACGCCATCGCACAAGTTTACAAATTCGTACAGCGCAGTGGACTGCACTTTGTGGTGGACATTGATATTAAAGGGTTCTTTGATAATGTCCAGCATGGGAAACTGCTGAAACAGCTTTGGCAGATGGGTATTCGGGATAAAACCTTGCTCTCCATCTTGTCAGCTATGCTAAAGGCAGAAGTCGCAGAAATCGGCTTCCCAGAACGGGGAACGCCGCAAGGCGGCATCATCTCGCCGTTGCTGGCAAATGTGGTACTGAATGAATTGGATTGGTGGATTTCCAGTCAATGGGAAACTATACCCACACATCATCAATATGCGGTTACCATTGCGCCAAACGGAACAGCGAGTAGAGGAAAGACTTATCGCGCATTGCAAAGCACGCAGTTAAAAGAATGTTGGATTGTCCGATATGCGGATGACTTCAAAATTCTTTGCCGCAAGCGCAGTGATGCGGTAAAGCTATTTGCCGCCACACAGCAATGGCTGAAAGCGCGTCTCGGATTGGACATTAGTCCTGAAAAGTCGGGGATAGTGAACTTGAAAAAGCATTACACTGAATTTCTGGGCATCAAAATCAGAGTGCGTCAAAAAGGGAAAAAAGCCAACGGGTCACCAGGGTACACAGTTTACTCTGGGATGACAGATAAGGCATATCAGGCAATGAAATCAAAGGTTCAGCAGCATACCAGAGCAATGGCACACCCGGCAGATACAAATGATGGGAGCCGTGCCGTAGATGCCTATAACGCCTATGTGCTGGGCATCCACAATTACTATCGTATCGCAACAAATATAACTCTGGATATGCGTAAAATAGCCTTTCTGGTCAAACACGAACTAAATGCACGCCTGCGAAGATATACGCAAAAATCGGGGGATAAACTCCCCAGTTATATTGCTGAACGGTATGGAAACAGCAAAATGCTTCGGTATGTATATGGACGGGCATTGATACCGATAGGGTATCTTAAACACAAAGCCCCCATGTTCAAGCCGAAGAAAGTCAATCGTTACACCCCAGAAGGGCGAGCCGAAATCCATAAAAGCCTCTCATGCGTCAACATTTCAATCCTAAGAGAAATGATGAGAAACCCCATCATGGATAGGAGTGTTGAGTACAATGACAATCGCCTATCGCTCTACTGCGGGCAAATGGGACGCTGCTATGTGACTAAACAGCCGCTGGAATTGGGGCATATGCACTGTCATCACCGCATACCAAGGCACTTCGGCGGAGATGACAAATACGGAAATCTGGTGTTAGTAACAGATGAAGTCCACCGCTTGCTTCATGCAACACGGCCAGATACGATTGCACATTATATACTGAAACTAAAACCTGACAGCAAACAACTGAGAACACTAAATAGACTTCGCAGATGGCTGCAACTGCCCGAATTTCAATCCTATACATCTTATTGAAAAGAGCGGTTGTAATTTTCATTGGTGATTTTCATTTCAACTTACGATGGAACGCCGTGTGAGCTGAAAGGTTCACGCACGGTGTGGAGCGGGGGAAAACCTGGAGATAGTATCAAAGGGTTACCTATCGCTATTCGTGGATTGGGCGTTCTACAACGCCAGCGGCGGCAGCTATATCATCGGGCAGGGCGGCGGAGCCATGGAGCAGCACGCCAACTGCGTGGACATTGAGTGGGACGAGGTGCAGCCGGGGGATTTGCTGTTCTATCCGGAGGATGAACACGTCGGCATTGCCGCAGGTCGCGACTGGCTGGGCCGCCTGTTGGTGATGCATTGCGCCTCCGGCACAGGCGGTGTGGCAATCTCGCATCGAACCGGCTTCGAGACAGCCGTAAGGCCGGTGTGGTACACAGATGAATAGAGGGCAGAGGAATTTCCTCTGCCCTCTATTTTTCATGTTTAGGACTTCCGGCCTTTCAGCATCTTGTCAGGGATCATAGATGCGCCGATAAGGTCTGCGGGATCGACTTCCAAAGCGTCCGCAATATCGAAGAACACATCCAGCGTGAAGTTGTGTGCCGTTCCGGGCGCTTCGATGACGCTCAGCAATGAACGGCTGATACCGGCTTTTTCGGCCAGCTTTTCCTGCGACATTCCACGCAGCTTGCGGAGGGTGACGATGGCAATGCCGATTTGGATAAAGCGGTCATTGTTTTTGAACGAAACAGTTTTACTCATGCGGAATGTCCTTGCCTTTCGTGGTATGGGTAAATTATACTGTTTCTCCACGCCACTTTCTGTCTGAAATAGAAAGCGTTTGACACGAGATGGTGACAATAGTATAATCTAAAACAATCAAATGCTTTCCTAATAAGACAAAGATATATTGTTGCAGACAAGGTGAACGATGGAAATGGACAAACCGATACGCTGTGCGATTATCGGGCAGCATCCTATGCGCTTTCCGTGGGGCTTCGATGAAGAAGATGAGTCCTGCACTAAAATGAAGATGGAACTGGCGCAGCAGATCATGGTGCTGCGCCAGAGTGGTGTGTCGCAATTCCTTGTGGCCTGTGACTGCGGTGTGGGACTGTACGCCGCTGAGATCGTCAACGGTCTGCGGGCAACGACCGACCATGACCTGATGCTCATTTGCTACACGCCTCATGAGGAGCAGGCGACAAAATGGGCGCCCTATTTGCGGGAACGGTACTTCGATATGCTGACCGCCTGCACCTACCTGTCTGCTGTGTGCGAAGCTGGCGCACCGGGCGCGCAGCTCCAAGCCTACAAGAAGATCATCGACCTCGCCGATGTGGTGCTGTGCGTCTACGATACGGACATACCGGCCACAAGCAGTGCGGAGGATAGAGCGTTGGCCTACGCAGAGGGGCAGCACAAGTCGCTGGTGCTGCTGCATCCGACAGAACTGACCACAAAACAGATCTCCGCTGCCCATGACGCGAGATGACAAAGATCATGCCGTGTGCTATACTGTCGGCATCGAGCCGAGGAGGTGTCTGAGATGCCGTTCCAATACCATATCCGTGAAATGACGGCGGAAACAAGTGCAGAGGATTTCGTGACGCACTTTGTCCATGTGGAGAAGTTCCTGCCCTTCTGCCAGCAGTGCAGCAGCTACAATACCCGCTGGACGTGTCCGCCCTTTGACTTTGATCCCATGACCATCTGGCGGAGCTACACGGGACTGCGCCTGTATGCCCGCATCTTGCATGCGGATATGCCGGAGCAGCCGCTGGACGAGGCAGTGGCGGCGCTGAAGCAGGAAAAGCGTCTGTATCGTGAATTGCTCCAGCGGTGGGAGCGGGAAATAGTGCGACACGTTCGTAACTGAAAAGGTTACGCACAAGTCAGCTAACAATAGAATCGGGATTTGAAAGGAGTCCCTGAAAAGACTTGGAGAACTAATATTCCGATAGGTGGAATGATGGGGTAACGCCCTGAAACGCCTACCTTATAAACTGCGATATGCGGTAGCTCTCTGTAACAAGGGCTGCGGTATAACGCTCGCTAAAGTCGGCGGAAATGCACCCAAACGGATTATGCCGTGGAAAGTGTCCCAGAGGTGGGATATGTGCATGATACGCCGGAGGTCTATAAACTGCCTATGGTCAGAATGTCATGGATGACTGACGAAATCCCGAATGTACGGGTCTAAAAGGCGCAGGAGCAGAAGTGCTCCTTTCCGATTACGGAAGTATGTGAGGATGAGTAAGAATTTTTACTATGAAAGTCCTTGCGGTGTTACAGGCACCGCCCAGCATACAGGCTCAGAGGGACACCTAAGGGCAGATATGTACAGATAGGAATATTGGAACGTGGAAAGGCTGGAACACGGAGCCGGTTACAGGCTATGAGGTGTTGGATTGGAAAGCGTATTGCGTATAACAATCCTTTATCCAGTTGAGAGAGATGGCACAGTACCGTTGAAGCCGTGGAAATACGGTGGAGGGATGGCCATTAGTCGTCAGCAATCAATAAATTGAAAACTATACAGACACAAAGGTTCGAGTATGACTAAGAAAAGCGAAATCCTCTCGAAAGAAAGGAAAGTACCTGACTTTGGCAAACAAGAAGAAACCCTTAAAGAAACAGAAAATCCGCAACTCCGAATACTACGATATGCAGCTCGCTCTTGACGAATTGTATGCCGCAAGTGTCAAGGGGCAACGGTTCTGCAATCTGGTGGAACTAATAAAACGCCCCGAAAACATCAAGCTGGCCTACAGAAATATCCGAAAGAACAGCGGCAGTCGAACGGCGGGTGTGGATAATAAAACAATAAGCGATTTGAACAAGTGGAACGAAAATGCTCTGGTTGCCCATGTTCAGCGCAAGCTGGACTGGTATATTCCTAATGCTGTCCGCAGAGTGGAAATACCAAAGGACAACGGGAAAACCCGTCCCCTCGGAATACCCACGATTATGGACAGGCTCATTCAGCAATGTATTCTGCAAGTATTAGAACCTATCTGTGAAGCAAAATTCTTCAAGCGAAGCAATGGTTTCAGACCAAACCACAGTGCAGAAAATGCCATTGCCCAAGCGGAGAGAATGATACAGAACGTAGGTTGCCACTATGTCATTGATATAGATATCAAGTCTTTCTTTGACAATGTGAACCACGGAAAACTGCTGAAGCAGATGTGGACACTCAGAATTAGGGATAAAAAGCTGCTGTCTATCATTTCTGCCATGCTAAAGGCAGAAGTGGCTGGAATCGGTTTTCCCGAAAAGGGTACGCCACAGGGCGGTATCATTTCCCCACTGTTGTCAAACATCGTCCTGAATGAACTGGATTGGTGGATTGTCAGCCAGTGGGAGGAAATGCCCACCCAAAGGAACTATGTACACAGAATCTATGCGAATGGAACTCCCGACAAAAGCAGTACCATCCGTACTCTGCGTAACTACACGAATCTGAAAGAGTGCTATGTTGTCCGTTATGCAGATGATTTCAAAATCTTCTGTAAAAAGCGGTCAGATGCAGTCAAGCTGTTCGAGGCAACGAAACAATGGCTTTTGGAACGTCTGGGACTGGAAATCAGCCCAGAGAAATCGAAAATCGTAAATCTGAAACGCCATTACTCTGAATTTCTTGGCTTTAAGCTGAAAGTTCGAACAAAGGGAAAGAAGCCAGATGGACAACCAAGGTATGTAGTAGAAGCGCATATCAAGGATAAAGCATTGCAGAAAATCCGGGAGAAAAGCAAGGAAATCATTGGGCAGATACGGCAGACCTATGACCCAGGAATGGAATATCGTCTGATACAGAAATACAACTCCTATGTCATGGGCGTTCATAACTATTACAGCATTGCAACCCATGTGAATATTGACTTTCACAAAATCGCTTTCGATGTCAAAAAGAGCCTTTACAACAGATTAAAGCACAGACTGCAAAAGAAAGGGCAAATCACAAACAGGTATATCAAGGAGAAGTACGGCACAAGCCGGGAGGTGCGTTATCTGAACGGTCACGCCATTGTCCCGATTGCCTATGTTCAGCATAGAGTACCCATGGACAAGAAAAGTCGGGTAAACAAGTACACGCCAGAAGGACGGGTTGAGATTCATAAGAATCTTGCCGGCGTCAATATGGCAGTGCTCTATCACCTGATGAACAATCCGTGCGGCAAGCAGAGTGTGGAATACAACGACAACCGCATTGCACTCTATGTTGCGCAGAAAGGAAAATGTGCCGTCTCCGGTGTGGAACTGGAAGCAAATCAGGTAGACTGCCACCACAAAAAGCCATTGGTACTGGGTGGAAATGACAGTTATCAAAACCTGATTATCGTTTCCGATGTGGTTCACATTCTCATTCATTCCAGTAATGAGCGCACCATCCGAAAATATCTGAAAGTGCTAAACCCGGACAAAAAGCAGTTGGCAAAGCTCAACAAACTCCGTGTAATGGCAGAAATGCCGGAACTCGTTTTCTAAAGGGCAAATCTGTTTGATGTATAGATTGTCATAAAAATTGCTGACGATGGAAAGCCGTGTGATGGGAAACTGTCACGCACGGTTTGGAGCGGGGGAAAATCTGGAGGAACGGATATGCAGCCAGCGGTTGCATATCCTGCCCAAAGGATTACCTATCGCTATCCTTCGACGCCGCCCTCCTGGGCGAAGGAGCTGCCGAGCGCTGGACGCAGATGCTTCAGGGGCTTCGCGCCACGCTTGCCGCCGACGGCGCGAAGTATGCGCAGAAACTCGGTCAGTGGATCTATTACGGCAAGCCCATCGGCGACTTCGGCACGGAGTATACCTACCGCGCGATGGTAGCGCTGGTGGGGCTTGGCGCCAACACCGTGGACGTGGCGATCTATCCCAAGACAGCGGTGGATGAGACCGGCGCAGCGCTGACCGGAGAAAAGAAGTATACGCTCCACTTTGAAACCCTTCCTCCCACGCTGGAGGGCGGCTTCTGGTCCGTGACCGCCTACGGAGAGGATGATTTCCTCATTGACAATTCCATCGACCGCTACTGCATCAACGACCGCTCCGACTTCAAGCTGAATGCGGACGGCACATTGGATATTATCCTGTCCAAGGATGCACCGGAAGACACCTCTAACTGGCTGCCTGTTTCCGACGGGGAATTTCATCTGTTCATGCGGATCTATGTACCGGATATGACAGCACTGGATAGCTGGCAGCCACCTGTTATCCGCGAACAATAAGGAGATGGAAAAAGAATGGCTATGAAACGTATTGCAGCAATGCTTCTTACATCGGTACTATTGCTGTCCTGCGTCGGCTGTGCGCAGGATGGGCGCAAAGAGCCGGGTGCGGAAAAGGCAGACCTGGGTCTGACCGCCGAGGTCAAGCCCGCCACAGACTTTACGGCAAAGGCAAATGCCGCCGTCTACGATGAACTTGACTTCGATGATAAGCAGGAATATGAATTCGCCACCCGTGGACTGATCGACGCGCCGGAAACACTGGAACTAAAGGACGAGGATGGGACGATCCTCTGGAGTCAGGAAGCCTATGCATTCCTAGACGATTATGAAAAAGCGCCTGACAGCGTAAATCCCAGCCTCTGGGAGAACACGAAGAACAACCATGCCTATGGTCTTTTTGAAGTGACGGATGGCATCTATCAGGTCCGCGGCTATGACATGGCAAATCTCACCGTTGTCAAGGGTGATACCGGCTGGATCGTCTTTGACACGCTGATGAGCGTGGAGTGCAGTCAGGCTGCCATGCAGCTAATCGAAAAGAATCTTGGTGAATTCCCGGTCAAGGCCGTCATCATCTCTCATTCCCACGCCGACCATTTTGGCGGCATCGCCGGCGTGATGGCGAAAGAGGATAAGGCAGACGAGACACTTTCTATTGAAGATCAGCTCGCCAGCGGCAAGATCCCCGTGATCACACCTGTGGGCTTCACGGAGCACTCTGTGAAGGAAAACGTCTACGCCGGTAAGGGTATGGGCCGCCGCAGCAATTATCAGTATGGCATCCTTCTGACCCCCGGCGTGACCGGCAAGCTGGCGCAGGGCATCGGCATGGGACAGTCCACCGGAACGGTCTCGTTCATGACGCCCAGCTATGAAATCACGCAGTCCGGCGAAAAGCTGACGATCGACGGTGTGGAGCTGGAGTTCCAGCTCACGCCGGGTACGGAAGCGCCCGCCGAAATGAACACGTGGCTGCCCCAGTACAAGGCGCTTTGGATGGCGGAAAACTGCACCGGCACGCTCCACAATCTCTACACGCTGCGCGGCGCGGAGGTGCGCGACGGCGCGGCATGGGCAAGCTATATCACCGAGGCCATTTCCCTTTACGGCAAGGACGCGGAGGTCACCTTCCAGTCCCACAACTGGCCGCACTGGGGAAACAACGTGGTGAACGACTACATGGTCAACACGGCTGCCGTGTATAAGTTCATCAACGACCAGACTCTGACCTATATCAATCAGGGCTACACCAGCGACGAGATCTCCAACATGATCGAGCTGCCGGAGGCGCTCAATAAAATCTGGTACACCCGCCAGTACTACGGGACGGTCGCCCACAACGCCAAGGCGGTCTACCAGAAGTTCATGGGATGGTATGACAGCAACCCTGTCAACCTGAACCCCCTCATGCCAAGCGACAGCGCAAAAAAATGGGTGGAGTACCTGGGGGATGTTGACAAGGTCCTGCAAATGGCAAAGGCGGATTTTGACAAGGGTGAATATCAGTGGGTCGCCGAGGTCACAAACACCATCGTCTTTGCCGACCCGACGAACACCGATGCACGGCTTCTGTGCGCCGATGCACTGGAGCAGCTGGGGTATCAGGCGGAGTCCGGTCCGTGGCGCAACGAATATCTGACCGCCGCGCAGGAGCTGCGCCATGGAAACGCCAATTTCACCGCTTCCACCAAATCTACCGGCGACATGGTCAAGGCCCTCTCCGCGCCCATGCTGTTTGACTATATGGCCATTGTCATGGACAAGCAGGCGCTGGCTGACCGCGACTTCACCATGAACGTGATCCTGCCTGACGTGGGCGAACAGCACATGCTCCGCGTGAAGAATGGTGTGCTGCTGGTCTATGCGGATACATTGTCTGATGATGCAGACGTGTCTATTACCTGCCCGAAAAATGCGCTGTTTGCGATCCTGACCAACAATCAGGAAACGGTTGCAAAGGCCGTCAAGGTCGAGGGCAGCGCAGAGCTGCTGACGCTGATGATGGAGAATATGAACCAGTTCCCGATCACCGGAGCCAACCCCTTCAACATCATCGAGCCGTAACGGCTTCGCGGGGCGGTCCGTGGGAAGACCGCCCCGCTCGAGAGAGAACAGCAAAATGCTTGCGCCAAGTCGATTGAAGGGCTCGAGATCAGCCTGTTTAATAATTCTATTAACTTTTGCAAACCAGAAAAACAGAGTTTGCCTTGCTTTGCCAGCAAGAAAATTTTGACAGAAAAGGCAGGAGAATATGAAAAAAGGAGGATTGAGCCTGTTTCTGGCGCTGGCCCTGTGCCTGACGCTGCTGCCTGCGGCGGCATTCGCGGACAGCGAGTCTGAAACGTCTACACCGCACACCCACTACCTCTGCGGCAATGGAGAAACGTGCAGCCACTTGGGCGGCCATAACGAGGACAGTAAGACCACCTTTGCGACGGCGATCACGCAGAATAATGACGGTTACGTGTGGGGCGGCGGCGACTGCACACAGAATCAGCCCAATCAGTGTGTGCTGTCCAATGGCGGCACCTACTACCCTGCCAGCGACCTCGTTCTGGAGGCCCCATTGAACGCCCAGTTCGGTTGTATCCAAATCGATGGAAATGTCACCCTCTGTCTGAACGGTCACACCATTACCGTTAAAGCTAATAGAGAGGCATTCAAGATCACAAAATATGGCAGCACCTCCAGTTCTACCCTCACCCTGACCGACTGTCAGGGCGGCGGCAAGATCACCCACGATCCATCGTTCCTTGGAAACAGTGTGAATCTGAGCGAAGATTGCAATTTCATCATGTACGGCGGCAGCATCACCGGCAATAGCGTCGCCAGCTCCGGCGGGGGCGTGTGCGTGTACGGCGCCATGACCGTCAGCGGCAGCGTGCGGATAACAGGCAACGTCAACGACGGTTCGAAAGGCGATAACGGAATTTACACCGGCGGCACGGCCAGCAATGTCTGTCTAGTTGGCAGCACAACCATTACCATTAACGGCCCTTTGACATATGTTTTGGTTACGCCATATTGAGGAGGTGCAGCTGTATCTTAAAGCGTGGTTTTCAAGTGAAAACAGTTATGTATTTACCGCTGCTACGTTTATGGGCTTTGACGATAATGAGCATTTACCGTTTTTGTTGATGGGAGACAAGCATGTTCTTGATGGTCCGTTGAGCAAGTATTCCGAAATACGAAGCAAAATGCCGGCGGGTAAAGATGCTGAAATTTTGTATGAGCAGATTGGAGTGGCAGCGGAGGACAATCTAAAGCTGAGATGAGATTTGTCAAGGGTATTTTCTGCGAGGTGTTCAAAACTACTAAATAGTTGTTTAGAAAACACTGTGGCGTTTGCATCACAGTTTCGTTCTATAAAGGTCTACATGAATGAGATGGATTTTGTATGGAATTGTCGATAATTGCAGTTTTTCGCAGCAAAAGGCACCGCCAGCAAAGCAGCATGATTGCCGCTTTGCTGGCGGTGTCTTTTGTGTAGTTCTCTTGGTTGGTTTATTAACTTCAGCGTTCATGAGCACTTAAATAATGCCCACATCAAACGCATATCCTTTACAGGCCATGCCTGCAAGCAGAGTCATCAGAGTTTGATGTAGCCCCACTTGCTGCTGGTAAACAGCTCGGTGCCGGTCTCTGTAATCAGATACACATCCTCAAAACGCATGCCGTAATTTGCAGAGCGCAGGAAGTGATCGCCTGCGATGGTCATGCCTGGTTTGATGATCGTGGAGATCGTCCGTCGGAATGCTGGCGATTCGCCCTCAAAAATGCCGATACCGTGAGAGGCACTGGCAGGAGGCGCACCAAAACCGTGATCCACGAAGTAGTTGAAATACTTGTCATAGACCTCGCCAGCTGTCACACCGGGCTTGACCCACTCGTTGATCACCTTTTGATGGACATCCAGCAGGAAGTCGACTTCACGCCTCATTTGGTCGGACATCTTTCCAAACACAAAGGGGCGACCATAGGCGGCTGCATACCCACCGAAGTGGCAAGCCGCATCTACTGCGATCAGGTTATTCACACCCAGCTTGTTATGGCTGCTGCGGCCGATTGCGTTGCGCGTGCGAGCACCGGAGTAACTCAGGATGGGAAGGACGGACCTTCGCCACCGTTCTTGTGCAGTTCGCCGGCCAAAATCCCTTCCAGCTCATACTCTGTCATCTCGGGATTGATCTTACCCAGCGTGGCGTCAAAACCTTTCTCGGAAATAAGGCAGGCCTGCCGAACCATGGAAGTTTCCCACGCGGTCTTGTTCATGCACAGGTCGTCCATCTCGCGATCAAAACCAACGACCTCGGCACCGGGAATGGCTGCCGCGACAGCCGCATACACACCGTGAGGGATGATAGCCATATCGCCAATGGCAATACGCTTGATCTCGCTGCCGTTAGTAACTTCCTTCATCAGCGACGCAATATCGTGATAGCCTGTATCGGCGTCGCATATAAGCGGAATATTGATACACCCGGCTATCTGGTGCGCCTGCATCACCATCTCGCTCATCGTCGCGAGTCCTATATCAGGCTTACCAATAAGACTTGCCATTGCGCCGTTACCAGTCATATATACAGCATCAAAACCAACATTTTGGACTATTCGTACCCCGAGTACATCGTAAATGCCGGGGCAATAACTGCTCCCGGGCGGGCGACTATCTCCCTGAATTTTTTGCGTTGTTCATTTTGTCATATGCCACCTGAAATTTTCTACTTTATACTTCACAACGCGGAATCATCAAGGAACGCACCACAGTTAGCGGAGCTAACGAGCGCCCTGTACCGTTTCAGATAGCCCGTTACCGGGCGCAGCATTTTCGGCGTATACTCCTGCTTTCTTCGCGTAATTTCAGCTGAATCAACGCACAGTTCAATTTTGTGTGCAGGAATATCAATACTTATCATATCTCCATCCTCGGTAAAGGCAAGCAGACCTCCTGCTGCCGCTTCGGGAGAGACATGGCCTATTGATGCGCCGCGGCTAACACCAGAGAAACGTCCGTCGGTAATAAGCGCGCAACTCGAATCCAATCCCATACCTGCAAGTGCCGCAGTGGGAGACAGCATTTCGCGCATACCAGGGCCTCCACGCGGTCCCTCATAGCGTATGACCACAACATCTCCCGGCTTTACTTTTCCTTCGTACAGTCCGGCGCAGCATTCCTCTTCGCTGTCAAAGCATTTTGCGGGGCCTCTATGGACAAGCATTTCCGGCAACACGGCGCCCTTCTTTACAACAGCACCGTCCGGAGCGATATTGCCGTACAAAACAGCAAGTCCGCCCGTCTGACTATATGCATTTTCACGGGTCCGTATGACGTCCTCATCATTTATGTGCGCTTCCTTAATACGGTCCGCCCATATACCGTTAACGGTTGCCGCAGTAGGATCAACAAGGCCCATTTCGTCAAGTCGTTTCATAACGGCGCTCAAGCCGCCGGCCGCATGAAGGTCAGCAAGGAAATGATGCCCTGCCGGGTTGAGCTTAACTATATGCGGAACCGCATCGCTTATTGCGTTGACCCCTCGCAGGTCAAATTCGAGTCCGGCCTCATGCGCTATTGCAGGAAGATGCAGCATGGTGTTTGTTGAACATCCAAGTGCCATATCGCACGCTAGCGAATTTTTAATCGCTTTGTCAGTTACGATATCCCGTGGAAGCGTATTCTCCCTCACAAGCTTCATTATCTGCATACCGCTATGCTTTGCCAAGCGGATGCGATGTGAATCTACGGCAGGGATAGTGCCGTTGCCAGGAAGCGCCAGACCGAGGATTTCCGTCATGCAGTTCATAGAATTAGCCGTGAACATTCCCGCGCATGAACCGCAACCCGGGCATGCACCGTCGGCTATTTCGTCAGCTTTGCCAGAGCTCATTTTCCCGGAGAGCACTGCAGCGGGAGCTTCGAAAGCATCGGTAAGTGCAATGCGTTTCCCGTCGATACATCCGGGGAGCATGGGACCGCCAGAGCAGAAAATTGACGGTATATTCAGCCGCAAAGCAGCCATCAGCATACCTGGAACGATTTTGTCGCAGTTCGGAATAAACACAAGCCCGTCGAACGG